>Ga0210398_10000105_pt1 | contig 103508 bp, 91 predicted proteins | sample IncBWC4OmetaG_FD_161047 | JGI IMG/M metagenome (GOLD analysis project Ga0210398, IMG submission 161047) | Forest soil microbial communities from Barre Woods Harvard Forest LTER site, Petersham, Massachusetts, United States - Inc-BW-C-4-O | ecosystem: Environmental > Terrestrial > Soil >... | reverse complement strand
GAAGTTGAAAACAAAGGGCGAGCACAAATGCTCGCCCTTTGGTGAGTCGTGATGCAGCCGGTCAGTCGGCGCCGACGGGCTTGGCTTCGGTTTCGGCGAGTTCCGAAACGCGCTTGGCGAGGAGCAGCTCGAGGGTTTCGAGGGCCTTGGTGAAGCCTTCGATGCCTTCCTTGAGTTTGTCGTGCGCCATGCGGTCGGCGGCGTGCATCTTGTCGAAGGTCGCCTTGTCGATGGTGAGCTTCTCGATCTGCTCCGACTTCGCCTTTTCCGGATCGAGCTTGCGCGGCAAGTCTTCCTGAACGGAGTCGAGCTCGTGCAGCAGGTGCGGGGAGATGGTGAGCAGATCGCATCCGGCCAGCTCGCGGATTTCGCCGATGTTGCGGAAGCTCGCGCCCATGACCACGGTCTTGTATCCGAAGTGCTTGAAGTAGCTGTAAATCTTGGTGACGGACTGCACGCCGGGATCGTCGGCACCCTGGTAGTCCTTGCCGGTGTCCTTCTTGTACCAGTCAAGGATGCGGCCAACGAAAGGCGAGACCAGCGTGACCTTGGCTTCGGCGCAGGCGATGGCCTGGTGGATTCCGAAGAGCAGAGTCAGGTTGCAGTGGATGCCTTCCTTCTCCAACTGTTCGGCAGCCTTGATGCCTTCCCAGGTGGAGGCGATCTTGATGAGGATGCGCTCCTTCGAGATGCCCTGATCGGCGTAGAGCTTGATGATGTCGCGCGCCATCTTCATTGTGCCTTCGGTGTCGAAGGAGAGGCGGGCGTCGACTTCGGTGGAGACGCGACCGGGCACAATGGCGAGGATCTGTTTGCCGAAGGCGATGGCCAGGTGTTTGAAGGCTTCCTTGGCGACGGCCTGGTCACTGGCGCTTTCGCCCAGCTTCTTCTTGGCATCCTGCAATACGCCGTCGACGATGGGCTGATACTGCGGCATCTGTGCGGCGGCGGTAATCAGGGACGGATTCGTGGTCGCGTCCTGCGGTTTCACTTGCTCAATCGCTTCGATGTCACCGGTATCGGCGACCACCGTGGTCATAGTGCGCAACTGTTGGAGCAGAGTCTTCGGCATCTTTCCTCCTTGCCACTTCCCGCTCCCATTATCCGTCATGACTGGACGGAATGGAATGGAGCGTAAGAGGACTTTGTTGACAGTTTAATGAGATTCGGGAATGCGGCTATCAGTTCGTTGGATGCCGGCGTCGCGCGAATGGGCGCTAAATCACGGGATTGCCAAGGGTCCCGATACCTTCGATGGTGACTTCGACCCGATCACCAGGCTGCATGGGGGCGACCCCGGCAGGCGTCCCGGTGGGTATAAGGTCTCCGGGATAAAGGGTCATGGCGGCAGTGATGTAGCGCAGGAGCGCGTCGACGGGGAAGATCAGGTCGCGGGTGTGGCCATGCTGTTTCAGCTCCCCGTTGAGCCGGGTTTCGACGGTAACGCCAGCCACCAGGTCGATCTCGTCGGTTACGAGGGGGCCCGTGGGGCAAAAGGTGTCGAAACCCTTGGCTCTCGACCATTGACCATCGAACTTCTGTAGATCGCGGGCGGTCACGTCGTTCACGATGGTGTAACCGCGGATGTAGGGCGCGACGTCTTCGTCCGGCCGAATACGCGACGCGCGCTTGCCGATCACGATAGCCAGTTCACCCTCGAAATCGACACGCTGCGACTGGCTGGGGATGCAGATGGCTTCCTCTGCAGCGATGACCGAGGAAGGCGCTTTAAGAAAGAGCAGGGGCTCCTTCGGAACCTCATTGCCTAGCTCGGCGGCGTGGTCGCGATAATTGCGTCCAATACAAACGATCTTGCGCGGCACAACCGGCGCGAGGAGCTTCGCTTTCATCAGCGGCAAGGGCTCGATGGCGTCAGAGGCCAACTTCGTCCAGGGATCTTCCTCAGGAGGAGGCAGAAGACGCTCGATCCACGGAGTTCCGGCGCGGTCGACGACTTCGCCGTATTGTGGTCCCAGATTGGTTTCAAAGCGGCAATACTTCATGAGGTCTCTCTGAGGAATCACTGCCGTTGGGGCAGGCTCTCCTCGGTCTCGGCAGAACGGGGGCTTTCGTTGCCGTCGCGATCGACGGCACTGACGGAGTAGGCGTAGCGGTGTCCATAAAGGACGCTGGCATCACGGAAGGACGGCGCGGCTTCTCCGGGAGGAGAGACACGCACGGCCGGGGTGCTGGTTGCCGTGTCGCGCCGGTAGATGATGTAACCGGCAAGATCGGGCTCGGTGTTCGGCGCCCAGGAAAGGTCGATAGCACGAGCCTGGGGATCGGCGATAGCCTGGAGCGCCGTGGGAGTGCGCGGCGGGAAGACGTCGCGCGCGTTGATGGTGACGGTGTCGCTGGGGGCGCTGAAGACCTCGAGGGCGTGGCCTTCAAGGGTGAGCTCGACGACACGCTGGACGACGTATTGCCAGGTATGGTCCAAGGCTGCGTCGCGGTCGAGCGCCTGGCCCTGATCCTTGCCGGTGACTTCGAGGGTCTGCTCCTCGGGTGCGGGCGAGCCGCTGGTCTCCGAGGGTTTTGGCGCGCCTGGCGCTGTCAGCAGTGTGCGGTGGATGCGAACCAATTCGTTTCCGCCCGCAGTTCGCCATCGGAGCAAAACCCCTTCAGCCTGCGCGGTCGCGGTGAGACCTTCGACCTGCGGTGGGGCTGCACCTTCTGCAGTCCAGGCAGGATTCGACGGGCCGGCGTTGTGTCCGGCGGGGTTGCGCAGCTCGACGATGTAAGCCATGAGCTTTGGCGGGCCGGAGGTCAGGGTCGCGGGCAGATGGTCGACAAAATGGGCAGGCGCTTCGGGCGGGAAATGCAAATCGGCGGCAGTTTCACAAGGGCCGGTTTCGACACGACGGCAGACGTGAGCCTCCTGGTCGCCCTTCAGGATGACATTGTCGGTCGCCCGCTTGGGCATGGTCCAGGTAAGACTGACCTGGTTGCCGGAGCGAATGGCTCTCAGGTCGACTACGGGCTGAGGTAACTTCAGGCTGGGAGGCTGCGGCGCGGCAGGTGTGCCGCAACCGGTCATCATCAGGAGCGACAACATAAATAAGGCCGCGGCGCGCAGTGCAACGTTCATGCCAAACCAGCGTAGCAGAGCGTTCCAAGGCAGGGATCAGGATGCAGAGGCCAGGGTTTAGAGAATGGCCTTCAAGGCTGAGTCCAGGTTCGGGAGTTCGAAGGTGAACCCCGCCTGCAATAGGCGATCCGGCACGGCGCGTGTCGAGGCCAGCAGCACCTCATCGGCCATCTCGCCAAAAGCCAGGCGAAGGGCGAATCGAGGCACCGGAATCATGGCAGGACGGTGTAAGGAGCGACCCAGTGCGCGGGTGAATTCCGCATTCGTAACCGGGTTGGGAGCAATGATATTTAAAGGGCCTCGGAGCGCGCCGGCGTCGAGAATGTAGAAGATGGCGCGCACCGCATCGTTTAGCGCGATCCAACTCATCCATTGACGGCCGCTGCCCAGGTTTCCTCCCAGTCCGAGTCGAAAAACGGGCAGCATTCGCCCGAGCGCGCCCCCTTCAGCGGCCAGCACCACGCCAAAGCGCAGGTGTACGACGCGGATTCCGGCTTCGCTGGCGGCACTGGCTTCGGCCTCCCAGGCGCGACAGGTATCTGCGATGAAGCCCTCGCCCGGCGGGGATTCTTCGTCGAGGATTTCATCGCCCCGTTCGCCGTAGATTCCCGTGGCTGAAGCGCACAGCAGCGTCGCCGGCGGTTGCTTCAAAGCCATCAGGACTTTGAGCAGTGCCCGCGTGCTCCCGACACGGCTTTCAACGATCTCGCGCTTCCGGGCCGCGTTCCATCGCTGCGCCGAGATATTGGCCCCGGAAAGGTGGATGGCGGCGTCCAGTCGTTCGAGCAGCGCGAGATCCCGAACCGGCTGCCCGGCCTGAGGATTCCATGAAATTTCCTCCGGCTTTCGCGGCTCACGCCGAATCAGTTGAAGCGTCTGAATCCGCTCGGCTTCCGCCGCTCGTACCAGGGATGCACCGATCAATCCGGAAGCACCGCTGAACAGAAGTTTTCGGGGCGAAGTAGTCATGGCATTTCCTTGAAGCTCCTTCCCCCCAGATAAGCAACTTAGCGACTCGGCGCGATTTTATCTCACAGGTGCCGTTCCAACCAGCTTTCGAGGTCCGGGTTATCGGGTGAGATGCCGGGGCAGGCAGGGAAAATTGATTTCATAGTGTAACAATCTATTGTTATTGCGTAACATTACTAAGAAGCTCGCGTCTAAGAAAAAGTACGAGGACTGACAAATGGCCGCCAAACAGAAAAGAAAAGAAGAGGAAGCCGCCGGGATTGAGCCGGTGATCTCAAATACCGATCCGACAATTTCAAGGATGGATCTGACGAACTCCCAGATTGATCCGGCGACTGCGGAGGCGTTCATTGCCGAACGCCGGATCGGTGAACGGATCAAGAAACTGCGGCTGAAGAAGTCGATGGGGCTGGTGGAGTTGGGAAAGCACACGGGGTTGTCAGCGAGCTTTCTGTCTCAACTCGAAACTGGCCGCGTGGTGCCGACGCTGCGCAATCTGGCGCGAATCGCAATGGTCTTCAGCAAAGACCTGTCTCATTTCTTCGAGCCTGAGCCGCATACCCTGTTTCGCGTTCACAAGAAGCATGAGCGCGTGCGACTGCCGCAAACAGGCGTCGATGACCCCACCTATTACTTCGAGAGCCTGGGCTACATGGTGCCCGACCGCCATCTCGACCCCTATTACGCGGAGTTCATCCCGCTCAAGGCGACAGTCGATGTGCGGCCCCATGTGCATCCGGGCTATGAATTCCTTTTCATGTTGGAGGGGCACTTGGATATTCGGCATGGGGACAAGACACACACCGTGGAAGCGGGCGACAGCGTCTATTTCGACGCGAGTACTCCACACTCGTACCGCTGTGCCGGGAAGAGTTCGGCAGTGGCGCTCATCGTGACCATGCATCAGCAGCACCTTCCGCAACCGGCAATGAATCTGCGGCCGCTGGGGACTGCGCTGGGGTCTCGGATCTCCTCGGGCACGCAGGCGGGTCCGCCGAAACTACTGCAATCTTCCGACGAACATGTGGGCATGGTGAAGCCGAGGCCAACAAGTCCGCAGAGCGGAGCGAGACGGAATTAGTTAACCTTGGCCAGGCTTGACGTTCGGCAGAAACATTCGCCTGACCTGCTGCCAGTTGTCGACTCGGCGGAATCCGGAGACTCCGAGGTTGTGAGGCGCTGTGAAGAGAATGCCTTCTCCTGAGAATCGACGGAAATGGAGCGGCTGATCGTCGATCAGGTAGTCGGCATTCAGGATCCCCTTATCGCCGCAGAATACGAAGTGCGTGGGATGAAGGTAGGGGAAGTGGCGCCGCAGCCAGCGATATTTGGGACCGAAGGAGTTGGGAAATTCCATGGCCGCGGTGGCAATGTAAATCTCGAATTCTTTCGCCAAATCGCGCACGACTCGCTGGCTGTCTTCCATGACGGGCAGGTTTTCGAAGAAGTCCTCCGATCGGAGATAGCCCTCGAGCCGTTCCTGGCGATCGACGGAGACAATCTCCCAAAGCCACTTGCCTTCGAGATCGGCCTTGGTAATGGCCTCGTCATGATCGCGGTTGTAGCGGAAGATATGTTCGGCAAGCGTGTCGGCCAATACCTCGTCCATGTCCACGCAGATGCGCTTCATCTCAGGACTATGCTCCGGCGTCCTCTCCAAATTGCTCTTCCGACGGCTTCCTCTTTTTCGCGGGTTTTGCAGGAGGAGCTTCGGGCACCGGTTCCAGCGCCGGATCGTAGTAGAGGAGCCGTCCGCAGCTTTCGCAGGGCAGCAAGTCTCCCATGCGCACCTGGTTCCACATCTGAGGACGGAGCGCCATCTGGCATGCCAGGCAGCGCTGTCCCTGAACTCGCGCCAAACCGGTGCCCCCGCGCGCTCCGGCGATCCGGTCGAACGTGGCCAGGAGATTCTCGTCAATCGTGGCCCTGAGTCGGGTCCGCTCGTCGGTAAGAGAGGCCAGCTGAGCCTGCTGTTTGGCCGAGGTAGCGTGAGCCGCCTCCTTTTCCAATTCGACCACTCTGGATTGATCGCCGAGTTCCTGCCGGGCCGAACGGCGCTGCGTTTCGAGTTGCTCGGAGCGCTCCATGCCTTCGATCTCGCGATCTTCGATCCTACGAATCTCGGCCTCGGCAAAACCGATCTCGTGCTGCAACGCGGTGTATTGTTCGTTGGTTTTCACGCTGCTGGACTGATCGCGAAACTTTACGATCTTCTGCTGCTGGTCCTTGAGGTCGCTCTCCATGCGCCGGCGCTTGACCTCTTCTTCCTTGATCGCCTTCTCGACCTGTTCGACAGCCAGTTTCTGCTTCACCAACTTTTCTTCGAGCTCAGCAAGGTGTTTGGGCAGCGCGGCAATCTCGCGGCGCAAGCGGGCGATGCTCTGATCGGCCTCCTGCACGAACATCAGCGTTTCTAACTGGGCATTCATCATCGAAAGTGAAGTCTAGCAGTTTCTGCAACGGAGACGGAACGGTATCCCCTAGACTCGAGACATCGTCTCCAGATTTTGCAACTTTGAATCTATCCGGTGTCTCTAAAATGATTGCCGATGGCGGACCAGACTGCAGAGGGCCAGTGGACGCCCAAGCATAATCGCTGGGCGATTGCGCTCACCGTGACCCTCGCGACCTTCATGGAGGTGCTGGACACCTCCATCGCCAACGTCGCGTTGCCCCACATTGCCGGCGGCCTGGGCGCGTCGCAGGACGAAGCCACCTGGGTTCTAACGTCTTACCTGGTTTCGAACGCCATCATTCTACCGGCCAGTGCCTATCTCACCTCGTTTGTCGGCCGCAAGCGCTTTTACATGATCTGCGTCGTGCTGTTCGGGTTGAGTTCGGCATTGTGCGGACTGGCGCCGTCGCTACCGCTGCTGATTTTTTTCCGCGTTTTGCAGGGGGTGGGCGGGGGCGGGCTCGCACCGAGCGAGCAGGCCATCCTGGCGGATACTTTTCCGCCGAAACAGCGCGGGCAGGCCTTCGCGGTCTATGGAATGGCGGTGGTCTTCGCCCCGGCCATCGGGCCCACCCTCGGCGGATGGATTACGGACAACTTCGACTGGCGATGGATCTTCTTCATCAACGTCCCGGTTGCCATTATTTCCCTCTTCCTTACCGCGCGGATCGTTGAGGATCCGCCGCACATCCAGAAAGAAGTCGTGGAGATGCGCAAGCGCGGACTGAACCTGGACTACACAGGCTTTGGGCTCTTGGCGCTGGGCTTCGGCTCGCTGGAGTTCATCCTCGACAAGGGGCAGGAGGACGACTGGTTCGGGTCGCACATCATCAGCGTCTTCACGGCTCTCTGCGTGTTCGGGCTGGTCGCGCTGATTTTGTGGGAGATTCGCCAGATACGCAATAAGCACAAGCCGATCCTGGACCTGACGATGTTCCGCAACCGAACCTTTGGGATTTCCTTCGTGCTGATGTTCGTGCTGGGCTTTACGCTCTTCGGAACCACCGTGCTGATTCCGCAATTTGCGCAGACGATCATGGGTTACACCGCTGAACAGGCCGGGCTGGTCATCTCGCCAGGCGGCGTGATGGTGATGCTATTGATGCCGCTGGTCGGCTTCCTGGCGGGGCGCATGGACCCCCGCTACATGGTCGCGTTTGGATTCGCAATGCTTTCAGCCGCGCTCGCCCGGATGCACAGCCTCGACGCACTCTCGAGCTACAGCTATCTCGCGTGGCTGCGCATCTTTCAGGCTTCCGGTCTGGCCTTCCTCTTCGTGCCCATCAACATGCTGTCCTATACAGATGTTCCACGGGAGAAGAATAACGACGTCTCCGGGCTGACCAATCTGGCTCGCAACATCGGAGGCAGCGTCGGCACGTCGTTCTTTGTAACTGAGCTGGCGCGGCGAGCGCAGTTCCACCAGAGCCGCCTGACAACGCGGCTCACTGATCTCGACATGATGTTTCGCCAGCGTGTGGATGCGGTCGCGAATCTTCTGACGCACGTGGGCGGCAGAACAGCGTCGATGGCACAAGCTCGACAGATGGCCCAGGGAAACATCTACGGCCAGTTGGTTACGCAGAGCACAGTGCTGGCCTATCTGGATGTGATCGCCGTGCTCTCGGTGGGCAGCGCGTGCATGATTCCGCTGGTGTTCTTCATGAAGAAGCGCAAGGCGGTCAAGGCTGAGATGGCGATGCACTAAGGCCGGCGGCTAATCGAGAGTTACGCCGGCCGGATCGAAGGTCGCCTTGGGATATTTCATCTTCAGGCCGCTCATGGCATCGAAGAGAATCTTTGAGATGGCGAGATTGCGGTGCCACTTGAAATCCGATGGAATCACAAACCAGGGCGCATGTTTGGAACTGGTCCGCTCGAGAATGTCTTCGTAGGCCCGTGTGTACTCATTCCAGAATTTTCGTTCGCGAAAATCGGCGTCGCTCAGCTTCCAGTGCTTGTCCGGATCCTGCAGGCGCTCAGCCAGACGGCGACCTTGTTCGGCACGCGAGATGTGAAGCAGGAACTTGAGAATGATGATGTTGTTGCGGGCCAGCATCTCCTCAAAGCCGTTGATTTCCTCCAGACGCCGACGGGCTTCTTTCTCGGTGATGACTTTGTGCACGCGCGGTGACAACACGTCTTCGTAGTGCGAGCGATTGAAGATGACAATCATGCCTCGCGGTGGCGCGGCCTGATGGACGCGCCACAGGAAGTCATGGCGCGCTTCGATGGGCGTGGGAACTTTGAATGCCGCAACGTCGCATCCCTGTGGGTTGATGCCGCTGAAGATATGGCTGATGGTCCCGTCCTTGCCGGCCGTATCCATACCCTGCAGAACGATGAGGACTGCGTGTTTCTGCTCTGCATACATGACCTCCTGTAAAGAGGCCATTTGTGCCCGGTGGCGATCGAGTTCATCCTGGGCTATTTTCTTGTCTTCGGTGGCTCCTTTCGGAACAGTGGGAATATGAGCAAGACGGACTTTGCGGCTGGGCTTGATGAGGTATTGAGATTTAGGCTTCATTCGCAGATCTCCTGTTAGAACACTCTGCCTACGCCAAAATAAAATCTGTGATGGCCGCTGTCGCCGACGGCCACACCCACTACCGCCGGACCAAAGATCGTGTTTACGACCAATGCGGCGGCGGCATCCGCAGGCACCCGCATTCCGTTTGTCACGGTCTTGAATTGGCCGACGTCAGCTCTAGTTTCGAAATAGAGCTTGTCCCCGATCAAGGGCGGCAACGTCGCCAATTGCCTTAAATATCCCGCCGTACCGATAGAGTATTGGTTGGTGAGGATTTCATCGGTGCCCCACGCGGGAAAATAGAGACTGCCACCTAGCGTAAATACCGGAACGCCGACGGTATTGTCGCCGTAGGTGGTCCCTCCGCCGCCTGAAAAGAAAATCGAATTCAATTCTCCGATGCGGGTGAAGTTCGTGAACTGTCCTTCGGTAAGGAAGAACTTCGAAGATCCGCCGGGGTTGGCGTCGAAGTATTGTGTCCTGAAATTCGCGAGTTGTCCCGTCCGGGGAACCACTGGGTCGTCCACGTTCAGGAGCTGGTATTTGATCCGGGAAAAACTCTGACGACCCGCGACGGTGGGCTCGAGACCCTTTTCGCCAACTTCGAGAGAATAGCTGAAGTATTCGGCCTGGTATCCGAGACGCAGCTCTCCCGACCGGCCAAACTCATACCCGATATCCGCGCCACCACCGGCCTGGCGTTCCCGGTAGAGGGCCGCGAGGCTGTTGTCGCTTGTGTAGCCGTTGAACTCCTCACTCGTCGCCGTCAGGCGCGGCGCGACGAACCACTTACCTCCGGGCCGAAGGGGCCGGTAATACTCGGAGGTTATCCCATACTCGGTCCCGAAGATCACGTCGTTTCTCCACTCAGAGCCGTAGCCCCCCAGGTCGAGAAACGTGATACGCCCTCCCAGGCTGAACAGGACGTTGTTGTACTGCGAGCCATCGATCAGGACTAACGGCCGAACAATGGGAGGAGCGTAGGGCTTTTCCTCCGCGTTAATCTGCAAGCCCTGTTCGCCGTCTTTCGTCACCATCTGATAGTCCAGCGACGAGTAGCGGCCATCTCCTCGAATGGTCAGCAGTTCATTTTGCACATCCACGGTATTCACCGGCTTATTCAGCTGATCGTCGAAGGCTTTTTCAATTCCCGCGGCGCTTCGCTTGTCTGTGCCCGCCACCTCTACAAACTTTGGAACCGGAGGCTCTTTGCGGCGCGCGGCGCGCTCTGCGAGGTAGCCTTGCCAGGTCGCTTCATCTACCGACAGCGAAGAGAGCATTGTGGCTTTGCTCTGCGCCGCATCGTATCCCGCTTTGATGATGGCGTCCGCAGCGCCGTAATCCAGCGACGAATACTTGTCCAAGGGAACGGCGATCAGAAGATCGGCCATCTCCATGCTTCTGAGCTCGTTCATGGCGACGACCACCGAGACCGACTGGCCGAGCACGCCGAAAACCGACATCGGTTCATTCACGTCGAGCGGCTTGGTCTGCAAATGCACGGCGAGTGTGATATCAGCGCCCATATCTTTGGCTACATCAACGGGGAGATTGTCGACCAACCCACCGTCGGCATAAAGGTGATCGCCGTCACGCACTGGAGTGAAGATTCCCGGCAGCGACATCGTCGACCGCAGCGCCAGGGATAGAGATCCATCGCGAAAGACATGCGCTTTGTCTTTGGCCAGGTCAGTCGCGACGCAACCGAAGGGGATAGGCAACTGGTTGAAGTTTTCGATCTCCGAATAAGGCAGCGATACGCTGTCGAGAATGAACGAGACATCCTGCCCGGAATTGAAACCGCCGGGAAATTGCAGGCCCTTGCGCAATCCGAACTCAAGTTGGGTCGGATATTGATAGGCGTCCTCTTTTCGCCGGTAGGAGAGCTTATCGAACGGAGTCACACCGCGCAGCACTTCGTCCCAGTTGATCGTATTCACGAGGTCGCGCACTTCGGCAGGCGATCGGCCGGTGGCGTAGATTCCTCCAACCAGCCCGCCCATGCTCGTTCCAGCGACGTAGCTCACAGGAATTCGATGCTCCTCGAGCCACTGGATCACGCCGATGTGAGCCAGACCAAGCGCGCCTCCGCCCTCAAGCACGAGACCAAGGGTAGGACGCTTATGAACGACCGGGACCCCGGCAACATCCTGCGGTAGCGTGGGCGGCGCCGGGATAAAAAGAAGCGCGGCCGCAAAATATATTCCGGCAAACGACCTCTTGCTGCGATTCCCATGTATTCCCATTTTCCGATTTCCTCACAAGAGAATCGCGCCACCTGACAGGCGCGTATTTGGTTGCGGCCAGCATATACGAATGGCCAGCCCAGGGTGTCCTCTTGCAGAGCGATCCATGCGCTCATTTATTGTGGCGAATTCGCGGGCGGTGTGCACTGGACCACCTCTGCCGCTGTAGAATGCTCTTTCACCTCACGCCGCTTTTTCATCCCATGCGCGCGGCCTGAGGCGAAGAACCTTTCCCCTCTGGAGCCTTCTTGCGTCACACTCGCGCTGTCCTTGTCTGTCTGCTCGCTTCTCTCTCTATCGCGTATGCACAATCTACTTCACTCACGAAACCCTGGACGGTGAAGGAGATTTTCGGAGGCGGGAGCCTCACCGGGTATACGCCGGATGGCATTAGCTGGTCGCCGGATGGAACACGCGCCACTTACCTTGCGGACAACGGCGACGTGATGCAGATTGGAGCGGCCGATGGAAAACTGAAGATGCTGCTCGATCACAGCAAGATCAGTACATTGCTGAATGCCAATATCAGCGAGAAGGATCGCGACCACCGCGCACGGTATGCCGAACCGGACTACATCTGGTCGCCTGACTCTCAACATCTTCTCTTTGACACCAACGGCCAGTTGTGGCTCTACGATCTTGCAAAGGGTATCGGCGTGCAGGTGGGTGACACCGGCATGCAGAGCGGCGACGATCCGAAGTTTTCTCCTAACGGAGAGTTCATTTCATTTGTGCGCAATCACAATTTATTCGCGCAGAAAGCGCTCGGAAAGGACTCCTCGCCGCTGGCACTGACGGACGCGCACGAAGGCACGATCCTGAATGGCGAGATCGACTGGGTGTATCTCGAAGAGCTGAACGTGCGCAGCAACTACTTCTGGTCGCCCGATTCGAAGCAGCTTGCGTATCTGCAGATGAATGAGGCCCAGGTGCCTACGTACCCCATCACCGACTGGATTCCTGTCCACGCCACGGTCGACGAGCAGCGCTATCCTCAGCCGGGCGATCCCAATCCTTCCGTGCGTGTGGGTGTCGTGAACAGCGGCGGCGGTTCTACACACTGGCTGAAGGTTCCGCTCGATGCCGGCAACGACTACATTCCTCGCTTCGGCTGGGTGAACGCGAAGACCGTATGGGTAGAGGTGCTGACCCGCGACCAAAAGCATATGAATCTCTACTTTGCCGACACCCACTCCGGCACTGTGAAGTTGGTGCTCGCGCAGTCCGAACCCAAATATTTCACCATGACCTACGATGTGAAGTTTGTCGGCGATCACCAGTTCCTCATTCAGAGCTGGCGTGACGGGTTTACCCATATCTATCGCTACACTTTTGACGCCGGGAATCCGCTTGCTGCAGAGGCGAAGCTCGCGAATCAGCTGGAGAGCGGGCCATATGAGACTGATGCCATCAAGACGGTGGATGAGAGCACGAGCACCGTCTACTACACGTCAAACGAAGGCGATTCGCGCGATGAGCAGGTGTGGGCGGTACAACTCGAAGGCACGGGCAAGCGCAGAGTCACAAAGATCCCAGGTGTTCACGATCCCGATTTTCCGGAGAAGGGCGGTTCATTTATCGATACGGCCTCCAGCCTGATGGTTCCGGATACGGTGAGCTATTGCACTTCGCAGGGCGAGTGCACTCCTTTCTGGCAATCGCATGCGATCGAGGGTCATACCCTGGTGGCGCCTGAACGACTGGAGCTAAAGGCGGCAGACGGCGTGACAACTCTTTACGGCACGCTGCAGTTGCCGGTGAACGCAACCGCCCCTGGGAGCGTTCCGCTGATTGTGAATCCCTATGGGGGCCCTGGTATCGATGCCGCCAAAAATGCATGGCGCGGCAAAAGGTTTCTGTTCAATCAGCTGATGGCCGAGCATGGATTCGCTGTGCTGGACGTGGACAATCGGGGCATGGCCGGACGCGGCCGGGATTTCGAACAGGCTGCCTATCACAACTTCGGACCGCCGCAGTTCGCCGACCAGATGGCGTCAGTGGACCAGGTGCTGGCGAAGTATCCTCAGCTTGACGCGCACCGCATGGGCTGGTGGGGCTGGAGCTGGGGCGGCTCGTTCACTCTCTACTCGCTCACTCATACAGATCGCTTTCTGGCGGGAGCATCGGGCGCGCCTGTCACGGATTGGCGCAACTATGATTCCATCTATACAGAGCGCTATATGGGGCTGCCGGCGGAGAACCCCGACAGCTACCGCGACGACTCAGTGCAGAACAGCGCAAAGAACCTGAAAGGGCGCATCCTCATTCTGCACGGCACCGGCGACGATAACGTGCATTTCGCCAATACGGTCCAGTTCATCCAGAAGCTGCTTGATAACGGCATTCCGTATGACTACAACATCTTCCCGCGCAAGACGCACTCCGTCGCCGGCCCCATTGCACAGACTGAGCTTTTCAGCCGGCTACTGTGGCACTTCGAGACCTACGTGAAGAACAAGCAGGATTAGTTCTTTACCGGAATGGGAGTCCGATCCCTAACCAACTGGATGAGTGCTGGCGCCCGAATCGGCTGCAACGCTTCTGATAATGCGAGGAGCTAATCCGTCTGGCGGGTTCTCGGCAGACGTGGCAGCGTTGCCTGCTGAAACATCGGTCGTCTGATCGGGAGCGGGTTTCGGGTCATTGGTACTTCCGGCACCCGCCTCCGGTTCGGCTAAACAGACGAAGGATTGAGTTGTGCGAACGAATGAGCTAAACAAAGCAGTCTCCTTTTTCTCGTGCATCTCGGGCAGTGATTCCCTTGTGATGCCTAAACCATTCATGATCCATGATATGGAGCGGTAACCGGGGAGCGAAACCGCGAATCCATGCTACGCCCCGACTTATCCGTCTGCAACCGCTAAATCGACGAGAGCCATTAGAGATCAACTAGTTATCAAGCCGAAAACGGATTAGCGCACATCAGGACCATAGCGAACAGCTTCTAGGCAGAAGTGAGAAGAGGACCGGACAAGCGGAGGGCTGACTGAATTCCAGCCAGCCCCTCGATGCTCGCAAATCTCAGGTTATTTTGCTACCGGACACCGCGATCTACTGAACATCGGTGACTTTTCCGGCCTTGAACGTGATCTTCATATCCGGGTAGACGTAAATCTTCTTGGTTCCCAGATCGACCACGCTCTTAGGCTGACCCATGGCCGCTACAACCTGGTCCACGGTTTGCCCGAGCGCTATGTTCACAGTAGGTGCTGCCTCCGGGGGCGTTGGCGGAGCAACTCCGCCCGATGCTCCCGCGGCGCCGGCCACCTCCTGCTCGGACTTGTCCGCATCCTGCATCTGCGCCTTGATTTCAGCGGCAGCGTTCGGATCCGGCGGTGGAGCCACGGCAGCGAAGGACGACTGAACCGGCGCTGCCTGAGCGGAGGGAGGAGCGGCGGGCAATCCGTCCTTCCCTTGTTTCTGTTGGAGTTCACCCATGCCCTTGTCGATGGTCTCGCGCATGTGGTTCTGCATATCCTGCAGATCGTTGAAGGCGATCGAGACATTGGTGTTCTTCGCGCATTCCTTGCCACCTTTGCTGGTAAGAACAACGGCTGAAGCTTCGGTGGCGCTTTCTGGAGGCGAAGACGGCACTTCGATCACATCACCCAGGCTGACCGCGCACTCCTGACCGGAGCTGGCGACGAGATCAAGATCGCTTCCTGCAACGAATACGTGGGGCTGATTGTCGCTCAGCATCCGGGCGATGCCGCTCGATCCGGGATCAATGTCCTGATTCTGCGCATTCTGCTGCGCCTCCGAATTCTCCAGTGCGACCTGGCGCTGGACCTCGTCGGCGATCATTTTCTTCACTTCGGGGGTCAGTGGGGCTGCGTTGGGGTCCAGAGCCGCAGTTTGCGCTGCGTCCACTTGCGCCGCATAGGCCGCCTGCAGACTCGCCGCGACCAGGTAGTCCGTCAGCCAGAACGCTGCGCTCGGATAGACCGCGTAGGGCGTGAAGTAAGCGCCATAATATCCATACCAGGGATTGCCCGCCCAACCCCAGGGATAGACAATCGGCGCCGCCCACGGGTTATAGGCCCATCCGTAAAAGCCGGGCGAATAGTAATAGCCCGGGGCATACACGTCCAGATAACCGCCTCGGTAACCGTAGTGGCCGTAGTAACGATCGTAGTAGCGTCCGTGATCGTAATAAGTACGACGGCCATACTCGCGTCCGCGATAGTTGTAGGGGTGCTGCACATATCCGCGGCCCCCGCGCTCGGCGACGACGCGAGAACCATCGGCCCTCGTGACGGATACGCGCCGGCCCCCGTTCAGGTTGTGGTGAATGTCCATATTTCGATTGGCAACATGCACATCGCTGACCCTGCCATCGGCGCGTTTCTGAACCGAACTGCCATTCGCGGTGTGGGTTACAGTGGCTCCCTTGGGCATGGGCTTGCTGGCCGTCGTAACTTTGCCTCCAGCGCCGGCAGTTGTCCCTTTGCCAGCGCCCGCAGTCGTCGTACCCCCATGAACATTACTGGTCGTGGGGCTGTGGTTTGCCGTCGTCGTTGTCGTGCCGCCGTGAGGACTACTGGTCGTCGGGCCATGGCTGGCCGTTGAGCCGCCCGTTGTCGGTCCATGGCTGGCAGTGGTCGCACCGCCAGGATGGCTGGCCGTTGAGCCGCCCGGATGGCTGGCTGGCGTTGAGGCATGGGAGGCTGGGGCTGACGCCTTAGGGGCTGGAGCCGTAGTAGTAGTCTTCTTCTGAGCATGCGCGGCGCAGCAGAAGCAACCAAGAATGGCGAGAACTCCAGCCACATAGCAGAAAGACTTAAATGAGCGAGCGAATGATCTGAACACAACGATCTCCTTTTTGGCGCTTCACGGGGGGGCCTGCCCTGGCAACCATCAGGGGACTTACTCGATCTTAGTGGCTTTGCCCCCGACAAACGTTACTTTGAAATCGGGGTAGTAATCGATCTCCTTGCTGCCGAGATTAGCGATCTTCGTGGGCTGTCCAAAGATAGCGACAACCTGGTCCTTGGTCTGACCTATCGCAACCGTCTTGGGTTGCGGCGGTGGAGCGTCCGCAGGCGGAGGGGGGGCCGCAATGGGAGCCATGGCCGAAGATGGGGGCGGCGCTGCGGCAGCAGCCGGTGCGGGAGCCGGGGCCGCCGGTTTCCCGCCCGAGGCGGGAGCCGCTGCCTGATCCTTGGAATCTCCGCCGGAATCGTCTACCTTGAGCACTTCAGCGACTTGGCTCAACATCTTGTCGGTGTCGGGCGATCCACCCTTGGGATAGGGAAATTTGAGGGTCGAGTAGTAGCGAACGTCCGAAATGGGGTCACTGTACAGCCAGAAGACGACGCCGTCGTCGTGCATTTCGATTCTGGTAACCCAGAACTTCTCTCCTGAAACGAAGGTCCGCGAATCCACATTCGGGGTAGAAGCAGCTCCCGGAAGAGCTTTGCACCACTTACAGGTCATAAAATCACCCACGCCATGGGTGATTTTTCCGTTCTTATATGTGTTCGAGATTGGAGCTGCCGAGGTGGCGGTGTCCATGAGGAGGTTGTCTTTCTGGAGCACAAGAACGGCGCCAGCGGTGACAATGTCGCTCCTGTCGGCGGTTGTCTTTGTGGTGGTGTATTGCGCTTCGAGCTTCTGTTCGAGGACTGCGGTCTGGGCGCTAACAAGAGGAGAGGCGACAGCCATTGCCAACGCCAGGCCTGAGGTCACGATGATCCGGCACGAGATCATGCTCCTTCTCCCATTCAACAAGAAATTGTCGGGGAACTACCTTACTCTTTCGCGAGCGAAACCGCGGACGGGGGAATCCGAGTCCGTATCCTACACCCCGTATTATCGATGTGCAACTATCAATTGGGGGGAGCTAGTAAGGTGGTTACCACCCGACCGAACCGTGGCCGCACGGCTCGACGGTGCGGCTGGACCCCAACCTGAGGAGAGACCCGAATTAGAGAATTGGAAATGCATCCAGCCGAACGGCCAGACACGAGCGACCCTGTGCGCGGTCGAACGGTGCTGGGCGATTTCGAACTGACGATTCTGAGCGATGGCACCTACTACCTCGACGGCGGAGCCATGTTCGGCGTGGTGCCCAAGCCCCTATGGGAAAAGCGGACTCCGGCTGACGATCGGAATCGAATCCTGCTGGGATTGAATACCGTCGTTGTCCGCACCGGGAAGCACACGGTTGTCATCGAGACCGGAATTGGCAACAAGCTCAGCGACAAATTACGCGAGATTCACGCGGCGAAGGAGCAGTTGCCGCGCGCCTTCGAAGCGGCCGGAATTCGCCCCGAGGAAGTGGACATCGTCATCAATTCGCATCTGCATTTCGACCACTGCGGATGGAATACCACCCGCACCGCAGACGGCCGCATCGCGCCCACCTTCCCCAATGCGCACTACTTCGCGCACCGCGGAGAGGTTGAGCATGGACATCTGCAACTCGAACGCGACGCCATCAGCTACACAAGCGCAAATTACGATCCGCTCGTCGAGAACGGCCAGATGACGCTGCTCGAGACGAAGACCGGTGAAACGGAAGAGATAATTCCCGGGATTTCGGTGGAGCGCTATCCGGGCCACACCGCACACCTGCTCGCGGTGCACATCGATTCGGACGGGAAGCGTGCCTGCTATGTTTCCGACCTGATCCCGACCAGCGCGCACCTGGACATAACCTGGGTTATGGGCTACGACCTCGACCCTCTCACCTGCATCGAGCAGCGCAAACGGTTTTATGCGCGGGCGATTCCCGAGGAATGGCTGGTGCTGTTTACGCACGACCATCACACGCCGATGGGCTATGTGACGCGGAATGACAAGAACAAGCCGGTGATGAGAGGGAGCGATACCCTGCGAATCTGAGCTACTAGCCGTACTTCGGAGGACTCTTAGGCTTTTTAGGGTGGTGTTTCCTGCTGCTTGAGCTGGAACTCCTCCGGCTGCTTGAGCTGGTGCTACTCCCGCTGCTGGAGCTGGAACTCCTCCCGCTGCTGGAGCTGGTGCTACTTCCGCTGCTGGAGCCAGCTCCACTCCCGCTGCTGGAGCTCGAGCCGCCGCTCGTCCCCGAGGCCTCGAGAGCCGCAGCAATATCCACCCCGATCGGCGATCCCAGGCCGGTGCATGCGTCCCAGCCTGGTCCCGCTGAGAATGACCCGTTATTCCCGGAGGTGATGTCGTGGAACGCGCTCGGCGAGGCGTAGAGCGTGGGATTTACAAATCCCACCGGCTTACCGTTCTGTTGATTAATCAGCGTGATCAATGCAGCCCAGAGCGGAGCTACCGCGCTGGTTCCTCCGACCACCTCACTGGTACCATCCACGAGGATGTTGTATCCCGTCGTCGGCGAGGCATCGCCCGCAACGTCAGGAACGCCGCGTCCTCCTGTGCTGGTGGTTGGCGCGGGTACATTGGCATTCTGTTGCCAGGTGGGCAGCGCGAAGACGTTGCTCACGCCACCGCCGCTCGCTCCGCCCTCCGCGCCGTCGTTCCACACCACCTCGCTGGTGATGGTAGTGCCACTGGCCTCCAGTGTGGTTCCTCCGCAGCCCAATACATGCGGACTGGATGCCGGAAAGTCCACGTTGTTCCCTCCGCCGGACACGCCATCGCTCGATCCGTTGTCGCCCGAGGCAACCGTAATAGTGATGCCCAGTGCTCCCGCCGACGCGCAGGCGTTGTCGATTGACGTCAGGGATGCCTGTGTCCACCCCGATTCGGGTCCGCCCCAGCTGATCGAGATAACCGAGGGAGAATTCGTCGTGTCATGCACGGCGGTGGTAATTGCATCCAGAAATCCCTGAGCGGTATTTGGCGTAAAGTACACGGCGATATTCGCGCCGGGCGCGATAGCTCCCGCAACCTGAATGTCCAGAGCTACTTCGCCGTCGGCACTGTTCGCAGTGGTGGGGCTGTTCGTGCCTCCATCCACCGAAACTGAAACCACGTTGGGCGGAGTGAGGCCCAAACCGGAGAAATAGGTCTGGATATCGCTCTCCTCGTAGCCACCACCCAATTCGATGATGCCGATTGTCTGGCCGCTGCCATCGAGGCCTGACGGGTAGTCATAGAAAGCAGCCACCTGCACCGGCGTATAGCTAGGATCCGCTGGCGTCTTCTTCTTTTCTCTATGCCTGAATCGATGGTGAGGCTTCGCGACTGGCCTGGAATCCATGCCCAGTACATTCTCGATCACGCCTGCGTGCTCCGCTGGCAGCGAAACCGCTCCTTTGAAGGAATGGAACCGGTGACCTCCGCTCTCGTATTCGTTCAATTGAACGCCGAAGGCTGCCTGGAGAGCCTGCACTGTCCCCTCAAGCACAATCGTCCGCCGCGGCAGGCTCGATGCGCCTTCATCCACGGTGAGGCTGTGCTCCCGGGCAAACCTGCGCACCTGATCGAAGTCTGCAGGAGCGGCGGCGTACTTCTCGTTAAATTCCTCGCGCGAAATGATGCGCCCGTGGAGAGCAGCCAGACTGAGGTGATTCTTTCGCCTTACGATGACGGACACCCGGATGAGCTTTTGCGGCGGCATTGGGCCGGCGTTGGTTGCATTGTGAGGGGCGTCGCGCTCGGTGCCGGGCAGCGGAACATGTTTGTGAGAGGGAGTGGTCATCGCGTTAACCTCGTTTGAATATTCAGATGCAGACCGGTTGCGCCAATTTGTTAGATGGAGCAGGACTTCTCGCATTTCTGACGTGACTGGGTCTCGAGCCACGCTGTAAAGATCAACAAAGTACAACGTGCTTCGATGGGCCCTGTGATCGTTTGGGAGCACTATGGGAAACCCATCGATGCTCGATGACTAGTGTTCCGAGCGATTGACACGTTACATGAATTTCATTCTCGCGGACAATCACTCGGGCCCTGAATCTGCGGAGGAGACAGACAAACGCGCTTAGGCGGGTTGACGATCCCCATGGCTGGGCGGCTGCGATATTACAAGAAAGCGAGAGTCGATGCCAGACCGGTTCAGCGCCTGATGCGGTTGTCCCGGCGCTATCTCCAATCCCTGCTGCGCCTGGAGCGAATAAATTCGCCCATCGACCTCCATGGTGAGCTCGCCAGCCAGGACATAGAAGAACTGCCGTGCGCTGGTGTGGACGTGACGCTGCTCCCTGGCGCCGGGAGGCATGCGCTCCTCGATCACGCTGAGGTTTTCGCCGCGCAGAAGGTGCCAGCCATCGCAGACATTGCCCCACGTGTAATGTTCGGCGTTCGCAGTGCTGATCAGCTCGTTCATAGCGGGATGTTGCCGTGCTTCTTCGGTGGATTCTTGTCACGCTTGCCGTCGAGCATTTCGAGTGCAGCGATCAGCCGCCGGCGCGTCTCGTGCGGCAGAATCACGGCGTCCACGTAGCCGCGCTCGGCGGCGACATATGGGTTTGCGAACTGCTCGCGAAACTCGTGCACCTTTTCAGAGCGCGCCGCGGCCAAAAGCTCGGCCTTGCGCTCGTCTGAAAGCGGACCATTGTCTACTTCGGCCTGTTTCAGGACCTGCTCCAGTTCGCGTCCGTAGACGATGTTCACCGCGCCTTCGGGTCCCATCACTGCAATCTCCGCGGTGGGCCACGCGAGGTTCAGGTCGGTGCGGATATGCTTGGAACTCATGACGCAGTAGGCGCCGCCATAGGCTTTGCGGGTGATGACGGTGAGCTTGGGAACGGTGGCCTCGGCGAAGGCAAAGAGCAGCTTGGCGCCGTGGCGGATGATTCCGCCATATTCCTGTTGCACCCCGGGCAGAAAGCCCGGCACATCCTCAAGCGTAATGAGCGGGATGTTGAAAGCATCGCAGAAGCGCACGAAACGCGCTGCCTTGACGCTCGCGTCGATATCGAGCACGCCCGCCAGAAAGGCCGGCTGATTGGCGACAATGCCCACCGGGCGTCCGTTCATGCGCGCGAATCCGATGACGATGTTGCGCGCAAAATGCTCGTGCACCTCGAAGAAATAACCGTCGTCGACCAGCCGCTCGATTACCAGCTTGATGTTGTAAGGCTGGTTGGACTCAGCAGGAACGAGGGTGTCGAGCTCGCGATCGGCGCGATCGATCGGGTCGGTGCAGGCGCGGCGCGGCGGGTCGTCGAGGTTGTTGGAGGGAAGAAAACTCAGCAACTCGCGCACCATGGCCACGCACTCCTGATCATTGTGTGCCATAAAGTGCGCCACGCCGGAGACCTCGTTGTGCGTAGTCGCTCCGCCCAGCTTTTCTTTTGTCACCTCTTCGTGCGTCACTGTCTTGATAACGTCGGGTCCGGTGACAAACATATAGGAGGTCTTGTCGACCATGAACGTGAAGTCGGTAATGGCTGGCGAATAAACCGCCCCGCCCGCGCAGGGGCCAAGGATGGCGGAGATCTGTGGGACGACTCCGCTGGCCAGCGTGTTGCGCAGAAATATGTCGGCGTATCCCGCCAAGGAAACAACGCCTTCCTGGATGCGCGCGCCGCCGGAGTCATTGAGCCCAACGATGGGAGCCCCGACGCGCATCGCCATGTCCATCAGCTTGACGATCTTGGCGGCATTCGACTCGGAGAGGGACCCGCCGAAGACGGTGAAGTCCTGCGCAAAGACAAAAACCGTGCGCCCTTCGACCTTTCCATAGCCGGTCACGAAGCCGTCTCCCGGAATGCGATTTTCTGCCATTCCGAAATCCGTGCATCGGTGGGTTACAAATTTATCGGTTTCCTCGAAGGTGCCGTCGTCGAGCAGAAGGTCGATGCGCTCGCGTGCCGACAGCTTCCCCTGCGCGTGCTGCCGTTCGCGCCGTTCCCGGCCGCCGCCTTCTTCCGCCAGCCGGCTGCGCCGCGCAAGCTCGTCCACTCCGCGATTTTCCATCGTGTCGGATTATAGATGGGACGGGTGCGAAAACCCCGGATTCGGCGCAAGACGCGCGTACTTCTTTTGCGGATGGCAAGGCCGACGTCACAAATAGTTTTCTGCGAGGGCTATTACGGCGCGGAAATGCGAGTGACTGTACATGGAGCGAATCTGAAGTTCGCGGAGGGCTAAAAGGACGGAATTACCTCGTGACGTGTCTGGATGACAAATATGTTCATCAGCACGCTATCAAATGCCGCAGCCGGCCTCAGTACACTTCTCGGTGAAAGAGGTCGTCTTTCTCTTCACAAGGGGTGCATACGCACCCGACCGCGCAGCCGATGAGGACACCTACGCCGATCGTTACCAGGATCGCCGGAAGGTAATCGCTCAACTGGGACACGTGGTAGAGAATCTCGTGCATTTTCGCCAACAACATAAAACCAGCTCCGATACCTAAGAATGCTGAAACCTTCAGAAGGTTTCCTGCATCACGGGGTCTCAAGTGAGGACATCATCTCATTTTCAGCCGCGATGAGGAAGCTCGTTTTGGTCGCACGAAAGTGGGAGTACCGAATCGGCACGATTTCAGAGGGTCGGGCCTGTTTCGGGCTTTTTGTCTTTATTCTTGAATAAAGGCAAACGGAAAGCGAAAATCAGGTGTGTGCGCGCTCTTCCTCGCGTCCGATCCTCAGCTTCAGCCCAGCATCCGCTGGCTCTTTCTGGATCTGAACTCATACTTCGCTTCGGTGGAGCAGGAGCTCCGCCCTGAACTGCGCAATCGCCCGATTGCCGTGGTTCCCGTGATGGCCGACACGACCTGCGCCATTGCCGCCAGCTACGAGGCCAAGGCTTTCGGCGTGCGCACCGGTACGCAGGTGGGCGAGGCGAAGCGGCTCTGCCCCGGTATCGCGCTGGTCGAGGCCCGCCATGAACTGTACGTCGCGTATCATCATCGGATCATTGAAGCGGTGGAGTCGTGTGTGCCCGTCTCCGCTGTTTTATCTATCGACGAAATGGCTGCGAGCCTGATAGGCCGCGAGCAACCGCTGATGGCCGCTCTCGACTTGGCCCGGCGCGTCAAGGCCTCGATCAAGGAATGCGTGGGGTCGACGCTGCGCTGCTCGGTGGGTCTGGCGTCGAATCGATACCTGGCAAAGATCGCCTCGGACATGGAGAAGCCGGACGGCCTGGTAGCGCTGACTCCCGATATTCTAGATGCTGCGCTGAGCGGTCTGGTACTGCGCGACCTGCCCGGCGTGGGGGCGCGCATGGAGCGCCGCCTCAACGAGTGCGGCATCCGCACCATGCCGCAATTGCTGGCCCTGACGCGCGAGCAGATGAACGAGACCTGGGGCGGCATTGGCGGGGAAAAACTGTGGCACTGGCTGCGCGGCGAAGACTTCAACGATCCGGAGCTCGAACACCAGAAATCCATCAGCCAGAGCCATGTGCTGCCTCCGGAACTGCGGACGCAGGAGGGTTGTTACGCGGTGGCGCACAAGCTTCTGCATAAAGCCGCGATGCGGCTGCGCACGGCGCGGCTATGGACTACCAATGTGTCCTTGTCGATCAAATTCGCGGTGCCGAAAGCCGATGCGCGGAAGATGCACAACTCCGGGATTCCGCAGGACGGCTGGTCGCACGGGATCACGGTGATCGAGTGCCAGGACAACCAGACCCTGGTCGAGGCGCTGGTCAAGCTCTGGAAAATGCGGCCGCAAGGAGCACAGCACCAGAAGCCCTTCTATGTCGGCGTGTGGCTCGGCAATCTTGTGCCTGATCACCTGCACACGCTCAGCCTCTTCTCGGGACTGGAAAGCGAATCGCGGCGCACGCGGCTTTCGAGCACCATGGACGCGCTGAATCAGAAATACGGGCTGGATACGCTGATGCCGGCGAGCATGCTGCTGGCGAAGGCCGCAGCGCCGACGCGGATTGCCTTTACCAGCATTCCGGATCTGTTTGAGTAACGTCGCCCTAAACTGAACATCATGGCCTCGTTCTCAATCGATGCCCCGTATCGCGGACGGCTAGCGCCGTCGCCCACGGGACTGCTTCATCTGGGCCATGCCAGTACGTTTCTTATTGCCGATATCCGAGCACGTCAGGCGGACGGAACACTGGTGGTGCGCAACGAGGATCTGGACACACAGCGGTCAAGGCCGGAACTCTACCGTGCGATGCTCGAGGACCTGCACTGGCTGGGCATTCGCTGGCAGGAGGGTCCAGGCCTGGGCGGACCGTATGGCCCCTACTCGCAGAGTGAACGGCGTGAACACTACCTCGCCGCGTGGCGCACGCTTCGCGATGGCGGATTCATTTATCCCTGCCGGTGTTCGCGCAAGGATCTCGTGCAGGCGGTCAGCGCGCCACAGGAGACTGACGACGAGGGACCGATCTACCCGGGGACCTGCCGGCCCCTGGGCGGTGCTGGTCAAGAAGAACACGCCGCTCCGGTGGGAGTGAACTGGCGTTTCCGGGTGCCCGATGGCATGGCGATCGGATTCGACGATCGTCGCTTTGGGCCGCAGCACTTTGCCGCCGGGCGCGATTTCGGGGATTTCCTGGTGTGGCGACGCGATGACGTGCCTGCTTATCAATTAGCCTGCGTCGTCGATGACGCGGCAATGCGCATCACCGAGGTGGTGCGTGGAGCCGATCTTCTGAAGTCCACGGCGCGGCAGTTGCTGATCTATCGCGCGCTCGGCCTTGAACCGCCGGAGTGGTATCACTGTCCGCTGATCATCGACTCGAACGGGCGGCGGCTGGCCAAGAGGCACGACGCGCTTGCGATTCGCACTCTGCGGGAACAAGGTAAGACCCTTGAAGACGTGCGCCGGATGCTTGCCGGGATGTGACTCGAACTATGATTACGCTTCCGATTCGACGGCGACGCATTCGACCTCGGCTGCCGCCTGGCCGGTTTTGAGGCGTGACGATGTGACCAGTACCACGGCTAGGACGACTCCGATCATACCGATGTACTCTGTCGGCGCGAGGCGCTCGCCCAGAATCAGAGCACCCAGAATCACCGCGACGACCGGATTGACGTAGGCGTACGTCGACACCTTGGCCACGGGCACATGTGCGATCAGCCAGATATAGCTGCTGAATCCGAGCAGCGATCCGAAGGTCACCAGGTATGCGATCGAACCGACGGTGTGCCAGTTCCAGACGGCGTGCGGCCACTGCCGGAAGGCGGTCGCGAAAAGAACATCCGCAACCCCCGCAGCAAACATCTCCCACCCGGCCGCGACTAGCGGGTCGACGGGAAGATTCATGCGCCGTGAGGTCACCGATCCCGCTGCCCACGAGAAGGCTCCGGCCAGCACCAGGATCATGGCGATCAGCTGCAAGGGGTGGCCGCTGAAGCTGCTCCGCAGGCTGGGCCACAGCAGCGCGACGAGAGCCGCCGAGCCGAGGCCGAGTCCTATGTAGCCTTGTCTGCGCAGCCGGTCTCCGCCGGGAATCAGCATTTCAATCAGCACTACGTACAGCGGAACGACGGCCACAATCAGTGCCGCAAGACCGCTTGCCAGATACTTTTCGCTCCATGTAAGGGCGAGGTTGCCGCCAAACAGAAGCATCAGGCCGAGCAGCATGAGCCGCGCCATCACACGGCGATCCCAGAAGATGCGGCGGCCGCGCAGTGCACAGAAGGCAAGCATCAACGCCGCGCCGGCGAGCATGCGGACGCCCGCGAGAATGGCGGCGGGCATCTGCTGCACGCCTACGCTCATAGCGGTGTAGGTGGCTCCCCAGCAAAAGTACACGCTCAGGAAAGCGAGGACGATAGAGAGCTGGGATGGCCGGGACCATCGGCCGTCGGGCGCTATGGAAGGGGGCATGATGGAGACAGTTCCATCGTATCGTGCGCGCGCAGGTGCCAAGATTCATGCTGGTTCGCGCGGGAGCAGGAATGGTTAATCCTATAATACGGAAACCAAACAGGGGACATGGGCAGCGGTCCGGACCGGACTTCCGGCGGGGTGATTGAGTCATGAGAGATGCTCTGGAGCGACAGGTCGATCAAGCCCTGGGCAGGTTGCCTGCCGATCTTGTCGTCCGCAATGCCCGCATCCTGAATCTCGTTACCGGCCAGATTCAATCCGGTGACATTGCCGTTTGCGGAGACAAGATTGTTGGCACCCTCGACAGCTACCGGGGCCATGAGGAGATCGACGCCAAAAGGCGCTTTGCCGTCCCCGGCCTTATCGACAGCCACGTGCATTGCGAGAGCACGCTGGTTACTCCTGGGGAGTTCGATCGCTGCGTGCTTCCACATGGTGTCACAACGGCGATTTGCGACCCTCACGAGATCTGTAATGTGCTTGGCCTGGCGGGCCTGCAATATTTTCTCGATTCCGCGCAGGGCACCGCGATGGATCTTCGCGTACAGCTTTCATCCTGCGTGCCGGCGACGGAGCTGGAGACTTCCGGCGCGCGGCTCTCGGCGGTCGATCTTGTCCAGCATCGAAACCATCCCAAGGCAATTGGCCTGGCGGAGTTCATGAATGTGCCGGGCGTGTTGAACAAGGATCCCGAATGCATGGAGAAGCTAGCCGCGTTCCAGGGCCAGCACATCGACGGACACGCCCCGTTGCTTTCCGGCCATGCTTTGAACGCTTATCTATCCTGCGGGATTAAAAACTGTCACGAGACCACGAACCTCGCCGAAGGACGGGAGAAGCTCGCCAAGGGCATGCAAGTGCTCATCCGTGAAGGATCGGTTTCGAAAGATCTGGCGGCGCTGACGCCGCTCATCAGCGAGTTTGCTTCGCCGTTCCTGGGCTTTTGTACGGATGACCGCAATCCGCTGGACATCCATGAAGAGGGCCACCTGGACTATCTGGTACGCCGCGCCATTGCGCTGGGCGCGCCGGTGGCCGCCGTCTATCGGACAGCCAGCTGGTCGGCTGCGAGGGGCTTTGGGCTAAGGGACCGTGGGTTGATCGCTCCCGGATACCTTGCAGATTTTCTGCTGCTGGACGACCTGGAAAGCTGCGCAATCCATGCTGTTTTTCGCCGCGGCCGCAGGGCGACCACGGACACCTTCGCGGCGCGCGCCCTGCCTGTGCCGCCGAGCGGCAATTCTGTGCGGCTGCAGCCCGTCACCGCGGCGAGCTTTGCCGCGAGAGCCTCCGGCGGGGCGTCTCCGGTCATTGGAATTATTCCTGGGAAAATTCTTACCGAGTATTTACACGCGGACCTGCCATTCCGCGACGGAAAGCGCCATGCCGATCCCGAGCGTGATCTGCTCAAAGTCTGTGTGCTGGAGCGACACGGCCGCAACGGGAATATCGGCGCGGGCTTCGTGAAGGGTTTTGGCTTTCGGCAGGGAGCGCTTGCTTCCTCTGTCGGACATGACAGCCACAATCTCTGCGTGGTGGGCGCCAATGACGAGGACATGGCGGTGGCAGCCAATCGCCTGATTGCGCTCGGTGGCGGATTCGTTGCGGTGCAGGGCGGGCGGGTGCTCGCCGAACTCGCCCTGCCTTTTGCCGGTCTGATGAGCCTCGAACCCTTTGAGACCGTGCGGCGCGACCTCTACTCGCTGCGCGCGGCAGTGCAGGCGATGGGCTGCCAGCTCGCGGAGCCATTCCTGCACCTGGCGTTCCTGCCGCTCCCGGTCATTCCTCACCTGAAGATCACCGACTTCGGACTTGTCGATGTCGATCGCTTCGAGCTCGTTCCTTAATCGTCAACACTTGAGGAGAAAATATGGCCGATCAAGCCCCGCTGCACTTCGTCTTCTATTTCGCTGCGCCACCGGAGAAAGTTTGGGAGGGCTTCGTCTCGCCGGAGTCCAACCGTATCATCTTCGCGGGTGCGCAACTTCAATCGGACTTCCAGGCCGGTGGTTCGATGGATTGGGTCGGCCCCGGACCCGACGGCAAGCCCACCGTCTATGTCCGAGGCAAAATCGTGCGCTTCGAACCGCCGAAATTCCTCCAGTACACCTTCGCCCTGGGTCAAAGCGAGATGACTTCTCGCGTCACATTGGAATTGACGCCGGAGACGGAAGCTACACGGGTTGCGGTCACGCACGACGAGTGGTCCGAAGGCGATCCCGGATACGCCTCCTGCGTTGACGGGTGGCCACGCATACTTTCTCGTCTGAAAACCCTCATCGAGACCGGAAAAACATTCAAGCCACACTGAGTCGGCAGTTTTCCGCTTGATGGCTCTTTGACCATGGGCGCGCACGGTGAATCAGCCGTTACCCGCCGGAGATGAGTATCGCCGGACGTACAATCCGCGTGATATCCTCTGGCCAACGCACGAATATGCGAGACTCGGTGACCAAATCGGCGCACTCCTGCTGCAGGCGATCCAGCCGCAGCTTCTGGAGCCGCGCGTTTGCGCGCGCGATCGCCCCTCGCAAGCATCTCCGTGTGTTGCCCACGCGCACGCGACCTAGCCTCTTCGGCAGCGACTAGTCGACGCTGCCCTCCGGCAACGCTTTCCCGCTCAAGCGAATGCGGTGTTCCGGAGAACGAAGAAAGACTCTCTCTCAAGCCCCCGTCTTAAGGCAAACAGGACCAGACGCACACCAGGCCCCAGCAGCCGGAATAACCGCCGGCATCAAGGAGAGAAAGATGCACACTACGAAAGCAGAAATCTATGCCCAGTACGGACCGAAACTGGCGACCGCACTGCCCGGCCCCAAAGCAATCAGCATTGTTGAAGCAGACGACCGCCTTATTTCCCCCAGCTATACGCGCTCCTATCCAATGGTGGCGAAGCGGGGACGCGGAGTGCGTGTCGAAGACGTGGACGGCAATGAGTTTCTGGACTTCGCCGCAGGCATCGCCGTGACCTCGACCGGCCACTGCCATCCGGAAGTCGTGAAGGCCATTCAGGAACAGGCCGCTGAGCTGATTCATATTTCGGGGACTGACTTTTACTACGAATCGCTCGTGACCATGGCCGAGCGGCTGTCGGCGATTGCCCCGATGCCCGGCCCGCATCGCTTCTACTACGGCAACTCGGGAGCCGAGGCAGTCGAGTGCGCCCTGAAAATTGCGCGCTACCATACTGGCCGCCAGAACATCATCGCCTTCTTCGGAGCCTTCCACGGTCGCACCATGGGCGCGCTTTCGCTTACCGCCTCAAAGCCGCAGCAGCGCCGCCGCTTCGCTCCGCTCATGCCTGGAGTGACACACGTTCGCTATCCCTATACGTATCGCGGATGCAGCGGCGGTCCGCAGGAAGAAGAGGCCTTTGCGCTGGGTTGCGCCCGGTACATCGAGGAGAAGCTCTTCAAGACGACGCTGCCGCCGGAGGAAGTCGCGGCGATCTTCATCGAGCCGATCCAGGGCGAGGGCGGGTATGTGGTCGCGCCTCCGATCTTTATGCAGGAGCTGCGCCGGATCTGCGATAAGTACGGCATTCTGCTGGTAGCCGATGAAGTGCAGTCAGGAGCGGGCCGCACGGGCAAGTGGTGGGCCATCGAGCATACCGGCGTCGAGCCCGATATCGTCTGCATCGCCAAGGGTATCGCGTCAGGCATGCCGCTGGGCATCTGCATGACCCGTGCCGAAATCATGGACTGGAAGCCGGGCTCGCATGCGTCGACGTTCGGCGGCAATCCAATTTGCATTGCCGCAGCCCTTGCGACCATGAACGTGCTGGAGCGCGAAGGCATCGCCAACGCGGCAAAGATGGGCGAGCTAATGTTCGACCGCCTGCACAGCTGGCCGGCCAAGTTCGACATCGTCGGCGAGGTGCGCGGACGCGGCCTGATGATCGGCATCGAGATCGTGAAGGATCAGGAGTCGCGCGAACCCGCCGGCAGGTGGCGGGACCGCATCGTGGAGCTGGCTTTCGAGCGCGGGCTGCTGATTCTGGGCTGCGGCGAGACTGCGATCCGTCTGGCGCCACCGCTCATCGTCAACGAACATGAGGCGTCAATTGCGCTCGATATTCTCGACGAGTGCATCACACTGGTCGAGGAAGAGCAGGCGCAGAGGAGCGCACTGGCGGAATCCGCCGTTTAGCAGCGGGTCGGGCTCGATCGCCTGAAATAACGCCGCTGCTATGCTTTAGCCGACTTGAATCGCGATTCACCCGGGCGGTGGAGATCCGCCAAGATCTCCGCCGCCTAGCTGCACATTCCATCCTGTCCAGCACCATATTTTCTTCTGTAACGTTTTTCCTCCCGCCTCCACTATCCATTCGTGTCGAGGCCAGCTGACGAAAGCCACGACAAATCTGTTTGTGCCACCTGATGGTATTTCTGCCTTGGTTCACTTCATCCGACTTCAGAGGAACGATATGCATGCGAATGGGACAGCTGGTAATGAAAGAGAAAAGAAGGGCTTTGCTAACGGTCATATCGAGACGCTGGTCCTCGACCACGTCGGAGGCGGCAGTTCTCATGACGCGAGCAATGCCATGGATCATTTATATGGCACAACAACGCTGACCGAGCGCGTGGTGGGATTTCTGGAACGGTACAACCAGTCTGTATTCGGGTTCGGGTAGGCGACGAATGAGGCTTTGGACTGAGCCCGCCCGCTGTCGGCGAGTCACGGTCAAACCAGACCGGAGATTTCGGGCGGGCAGCGGAACGCTGCCCGCCACAGCCACCCAGTATTTGGAAGAACTTCCCCCCAGGAGTGTAAACTTGGGCGCGTGCCCAGTCGCTTCGGAGGAACGAGGCTTGGAATTTTTCGCGTTCGATGCGCCGTACCTTGACCGGCTCAAATCTGGAGACGCGCAGACTGAAGAGCATTTTGTCAGGTACTTCAGCGAACTTATCCGCCTCAAACTGCGCTCCCGATTGAACTCCAAAGAAGCCATTGAGGATGTCCGGCAGGAGACCTTCGTTCGGGTGCTCTCGCTATTGCGCGCCGAAAAAGGCCTGAGACAGGCTGATCGGCTGGGAGCATTCGTCAATTCGGTTTGCAACAACGTGCTGCTGGAGCATTACCGCTCCAAGAGTAAGAGCGACTCCAACCTTGAAGATGCTCCGGATGCGATCCTGGTCAACCGGGAACCCGATGCGCTGAGTCTTCTGGAGACAAAGGACACGGAGAAAGTTGTTCGACAGATTCTGAACGAGTTGACGGAGCGGGACAGGAGTCTGCTCCGTTCCGTGCTGCTGGAGGAGCGCGATAAGGACGAGGTTTGCGCGGAGCTTGGCATTACCCGGGAGTATTTGAGGGTGTTGATCCACCGGGCGAAGCAGTCCTTCAAGATTTTTTATCTGAACCGCTTAGGCGAGAAAAGGCCCGGGAGTCTGTGAAACGTTTTCCGATCCTGAGCACTATAGAGTTGAGGCCATAATGCATGGATCACCATGATGCTGTCCGGCTCTCACTAGTGGAAAAATATCTACTGGACGAGCTGCCCCCCGAATTTCGTGACGAGTTTGAGGAACACTACTTCGATTGCCAGGAGTGCGCCGCCGATCTGCGCGCGACGGCTGCGTTCGTTGACGCTGCGAAGAAAGAGCTGAAGGCTTTTCCTGCCGCAAAGCCCAGACCGAGCCCGGCGAAGAAGCCGCGCCTGGCATGGCTCTGGGCGCCGGCGTTTGTCCTGCCCGCTCTGGCCGCATGCCTGCTGGTCATCGCGTATCAGAACTTCGTGGTCTTTCCGCACTTCAGGAGCGCGCTCGCGGAGTTGCGTACTCCGGAGATTCTGCCCTCGGTCTCGCTGGTCGGAGGCAACAGCCGCGGCGGCCAGACTCCATCGATAACCGTGCATGGTGCGCAGCCCTTTCTCGTGCTTGTCGATATTCCGCCTCAAGATCGCTTTTCGAGCTACACTTGTCTGCTGTATTCTCCGTCCGGTTCCCTTGTCTGGCGTGTTCAGGTTTCTGCCCAGTTAGCGAAAGATACTGTCTCCATACGCGTGCCCCCGGTCAACAGGATGGCTGGCAGCTACACGCTGATGGTGCAGGGAAACACGGATCGGACTCCGGCCGAGACTGGCGTCGATCTGGGGCACTATCGTTTTACGTTAAACACTCAGAATTGATATCTCACTTGCGAAGGCAGCCATGCGATTCGATGCCAAGAAGGTTTTCTACTTTCACACAGACGCGAACTCGCTGGGCGGGTTCATTGAAAAGCCATTCCAGAAAATCGTACCTTCTCAAGCGTCGGTGTCGCTGCCCGCAGTTGGCGGACATGTAACCCAGCGAACGGAAGCCTTCAATTTCGAGGAAATCATTTCCTGCCGCGCGGCCTATACCCGGGTATCCGGCCGGGAGGTGGAGAAGGACGGCCCGTGGTCGACGGTGGTCACGTCAGTGATCGAAGGATTGAACATCCTCGAAGTCGTGACAGCGGAGCGGATAGTGGCTCAGATATCTGTCGAATACACAAGAGAAGACGGATACCCTAAAATCTCTCTGGCTGGTTCTCATTTCGAACGTCTGCGGCTGGGGGGATCCGAGGCTTTTCCCACGTTGAATAGCAGTCTGCTCGATGCAGGGCGTGGCGGAGACGCTTCCCAGTCCATAGTCACCTGGCCGGTTTTTCAGAAGACTGGCCGGGAACAGGCTAGCAGGCTGATTGATGGCATTGAGGGAGACCGGGATACTCCCCAATGGGTCGTCGAGAGATTCGGATGGATGAACTCCGATCGCGAGTCAGGGGAAGACGGATGTGTTCTCTGTTCGTTGGTGGACGGCGTAGATCAGGCGGTCCCTGGCAGGTCATTCGGCCATGTCGTGGAGATTCCGGACTTCGGGAGGATCTTCCTCGCCGAGCTGCTGGTTTTTCCGCGCTCGATTCAGCTATCGATGATCCGGGCCGAGCTGGGCTGCCACACCGCGGGGGCGGCGAGCGCAGCCAGCGGGGTTGTCGGCGGCCACATGGTTCCACCATAGCCCTAGCTGCTTTTTTAGCATCGGCCGCTTTCCTGACTGGATGCCACCCGTCGGCGAAGCAGGGCTCGGGCAGTGAGGACCCGGCAGAGACCTATCAAAAGATTCACGGCGATTTCCTGCACGGCAATCTGGATGTCGCGGAGCAGAAAGCAGAGAAGGCGCGCAAGGACTTCTCCGGCCGCAATGCGGACTGGGCCATGAAGTTCCGTCTTCTCGAAGCCGAGATCCTTACCTACCAAGGCCGACGCCCGGATGTAATTGCCATGCTCAACAGTCCGGACGTTTCCTACCCTACCGCCGGCGACCTCGCGATCAAGCGAGACTTACTCTGCGGCCTGGCGAACGCCCGGCTCGGCCAGGGAGAACTATCGGATCGGGAATTACAGGAGGCGCGGCGCCTGTCCGACTCAAGCAACTCGCAGTTGACCGGGGAGGTGTTGAGGACCGAAGCCCAGATTCAGGTCTATCGCAATCAATTGCCTGAATCCGTCAATCTATTCCGGAAAAGTGCCGACTTTGCCCGCGCGCATGGCGACGCGTTTCTCGAGGCCAGCGATCTCTTGAATCTCGGCCTGGTCGCTCTGGACATGGAGCACTACGACGAATCTCTTGCTCTGTTGAACCGCGCCGCGGACTTCGCCAGACCGATTCAAGCGCGGCCGGTCATTGAAGCTGCCCTGGGTAACGTGGGTTTGGCTTATTTCTATCTAGGAGATTTTGAAAAGGCGCTCTCCAATTTTCAACAGGCCGAGCACGAAGCGAAGGAAATTGGAACGACGAGCGCGCAGGTCGATTGGTTGTGGGATGCCGGAAGGTCCTACTACAAGCTCGGCGATCTAGACCAGGCAAAGAGGTGTTACGAACAGTCGCTAAAGGCCGCCGAGGCCATCGGTGAACCGGAAGAGATTGTAGGCATCAATACGGTGCTGGGGTTCCTGCTTTATCAGCAGGGGCAATACGATTCGGCAAAAGAGCACAGCGATGAGGCTATTCGCACAGCGCGCATGTCGGGAGACAAGGTTGCAGCCAACTATCCCTTGTTCCTGCAAGCGCTCCTCGCTACCCGGCAGGAAAATGGCCCGAATGCGGAGCGCATGCTGATGCAGGTCGATCAGGACTCGGCGGATACGCCATCGCTTCAATGGGAGATCGAGAATGCGATCGGGAATTTCTACATGGCCAAGCACCAGTTGGAGGCGGCCGATCTCTGGTATCGCAAAGCCATCGATACCTTCGAAACCCAGCGGGACGCGCTCAAGGATGAAGAGCTGAAGCTGCCTTTTTTTGCGAATGGCGACGCGCTGTACCGCGACTACGCCGATCTTCTCATTCAGTCTCAGAGGCAGGATGAGGCTTTACAGTTTCTCGATCTGGGCCGGGCGAGGACTTTGGCGGAAGGTCTGGGACAAGCGAAGCAGAAATCTCATTCGCCGCAGAAGGAGGCAATGAACGCGCAGTCGGTTGCCCGCAAGCTCGATGCCACGATCCTGTTCTACTCGCTCGGGCCGGACAAATCCTGGCTATGGGCTGTCACCGCGAATCGAACGCGGCTCTTTGTGCTTCCCAAACAGCCGGAGATTGATGCCCATGTCCAGGCTTATCAGAGAGCCATCCTGCGATCGAGCGATCCGGTAAGAGATATAAACGAAGACGCACGCTCTCTATACGAAACCCTCGTTGCGCCTGCAGCGTCGATGATCCCTCAAGGCTCGAGGGTTTTTATCATCCCTGATGGCAGCCTGAACGGATTGAATTTCGAGACGCTTCTCGCGCCCGTAGGCGAACGGCTTCATTATTGGATTGAAGATGTAACAGTGACCAGTGCAAATTCGATCCGCCTCCTCTCCCGGATCGACGGACGCTCTTCAGAGACGGAAAAAGAAAACCTGTTGTTGTTTGGCGACCCTGTTTCGCCGGCCGCGGAATATGAGAATCTTCCCAATGCTCCTGCCGAGATCGACAGCATTCAAAGGCACTTTGCGCCAGACCGACGCACGGTAGAGACGCGGGCTGCAGCGGTGCCCGCGGCGTACTCAGCCAACCGGCCGGATCGATTCTCCTACATCCACTTCGTCGCGCATGGAACGGCAAGCCGGTTGAGTCCACTGGATTCAGCGGTAGTGCTTTCGGCGCCGCCTGGGCATTCGGACAGCTTCAAGCTCTACGCGCGGGACATCGTGCACCAGCCGCTGCACGCGAGACTGGTAACCATCTCGGCGTGCTACGGATCGGGCCTTCGCGCCTATGCCGGCGAGGGGCTGGTGGGCTTGTCCTGGGCGTTTCTTCGTGCCGGCGCGCACAACGTGATCGGCGCGTTGTGGGAGGTCAATGACGCTTCCACGTCGCTGCTCATGGATCGGCTTTACACCGAGCTGAACGCCGGAAACCGGCCTGACGCGGCCCTCCGCACAGCAAAGTTGTCGCTGATTCATTCCCAGGGCATATACCGCAAGCCCCTTTACTGGGGTGCCTTTCAACTCTATGCGGGCTCGTAGCGCTCCTAAATGCTCTTCGCTTCGCCGGCCTGACAACGGCCGGGTTGCCTTCCCTTCTTCGGCGCGAGAGAATCAGTCGGCCATCTCTGCTGCGTGACGCTCGTTTGCATCCCACACAACGAATTTGGCGATCGTCGAAAGGGGCTTGGAAATATGCCGATTCAGGTGTGCTTCATGATCATGCCGTTCGGAAAGAAGGCTACCGGAGCGGAACCAGGCAAGGGTCCGGCGGAGATCGATTTCGACACCCTTTGGGATAAGGCGCTGCGTCCGATGATCCAGGATGAGCTGCACTATGTTCCCATCCGCGCGGACCAGGATGCGGGCTCACTGATTATCAAGGCCATGATCGAGCGGCTGGCGATCTCGGACCTGGTCATTGCCGACCTGACAATTCCCAACGCGAACGTGTATTACGAAGTCGGTGTGCGACATGCGGCCCAAAAGGCTGGCTGCGTGTTGATTGCCGCCGACTGGTCGAAGCCGCTCTTCGATATGGCCCAGATGCGGCGGTTGACCTATCCGTTAGCGGACAGTTCGGTTACTGAAGAAAGTGCGGGCACGATTCGGAAAGCTCTGATAGAAGGAATTCGACAAGTCATGGATCACATCTCCCCGGTTTTCGAGACACTCCCCGGATATCCCGGCCCCGTGGATCCGGCTCAGCTTGAATCCTTTCACGATGTGGCGGAAAGACTTGCGATGCTCCAGTCGGAAGTAAGCGTGGCCCGAGGATTGCCGGTGAATGAGGCCGCGACTGAAGTCAAGAGACTAGTCGATACCTACGGCGAGGATGCAGGAGCGGTGCCCAGTGTGGCCCTGGACCTGACGCGGCTTTTGCGGGATACGCGGCAATGGGACGCGGCTCTCGCTTTCATCGACGGTCTTCCTGCGCGGATCAAGGAGATCCCCGTCATGCGGGAACAGCGCGCGCTGATGCTGGGAAAGGCGGGCAGGCCGTTGGAAGCTATTGCCGAACTCGAAGCGCTGATTCGCGGCGGCGGCGACAGCTCAGAGCGCAGCGGATTGCTGGGCGGACGGTACAAGGCACTGTATGAGGGCGTGGGCGACGCACAGTCGAAGTCCGTTTATCTCAACAAGGCCATCGCCAGCTATGACCGCGGCATGATGCTCGACCTGAACGATTACTACCCCTCGAGCAACCTGCCGCGCCTGTACCGTGAGAGAAAGCAGAGTGGAGACCAGACCAAAGCAATGATGGCCGCCAACCTGGCGCTGGTGGCCTGTAATCGCTCGCGTAAACGAAATCCCGACGATCCATGGGCTCTGCCTACCTTGCTCGGAGCGGCCTTTGACGCGGGAGACGTTCCCACCGCAAGACAGCTGCTCGACGAATTCACACAGGCTACGGCGGCGCCCTTCCCAATCGACTCGACGATTCCTGACTTGCGGAGGTCTCTGGCATTGTTGACCGACGCCGAAGCGTCTGGCGGGCTGGCCTTAATCCTCGCCGAATTTCAGCGGTTGCTCGATCCCAATGGGACGGTCACCGCATTGGCTGGGAGACGTGTTGACGCCGAGGGCGCTAAAGATCGCCGCTTCCCACCGGAAAACGCTCCTGCAGTCGCGCAGCGCATCCGCAACATGCTGGTGGCGACGGCCAGCACCAGTGTGGTGGCATCGGCGGCCTGCGGCGCGGATATCCTTGCCCTTGACTGCGCGGGAGAACTTTGCCTGAGCCGTCGCGTGATCCTTCCCTTTCCGCGCGCGCGATTTCGGGCCGCCTCGGTCGCCGATCGCGGCGAAGAATGGGGTGTGCGTTTCGATGCGATTCTGGACGAGCTGGACAAGGAAGATATTGTCGAGTTGAATCTCGAAGGCAGCGACGACGAAGCGTACGCCGCTACAAATGTCAAAATTCTGGACGAGGCCAAAGCAAGGGCGACGGCTGCAAATCAGCGTGCGCTGGCGGCAGTTGTCTGGAATGGATTGTCGAGGGGCACATCCGACCTGACCGACGCATTCAGGCGGCTTGCGGTTGAGAAGAAGCTCGAAACAATCACAATTCCGACCTTGTGAGTGTTTGTCCTCCAAGACTTCTGTCGCATTGCTTACGACCTGCCGCCGCGCCTGGCCTGCTTGCGAAAAAACATTCCTGCCGCCAGGAACAATGCCGAGATTACAGTCGCCAGCAAGCCGCTGCCGAGTTCGCGGTGGTGCAGGCTCAAGGCCGCGTCCAGGAACCACGCCGCGGCGCCGACGAACCATATCCAGTAGAGATTTCGACTCATTCCGGTCTCAAACGCATCCCGCTTCACGCTCGCCTGCCTAAAGTAATTGTGCTTGACCGTCCTTGTGTTTGGCGAGAATCGCACTTGGAGGACTGCTTATTCCACCACACAAATCAGACACTTCAAGTATTCCGTCTCAGGAATCGTCAGTATTATGGGATGATCCGCGGACGCGCCGCGACGCTCGATCAGGCGCACTCTTCTCCGTGCATCGCCTGTAGCCGAAGCCACAACGGCAGTGAAATCCGCCAGCGAAACGTGGTGCGAGCAGGAGCAGGTGACGAGAATGCCGCCCGGACGAAGCATCCGAAGCGCACGCAGATTCAGCTCCTTGTATCCGCGCAGGGCGCCTTCCACGGCTCGTTTTGATTTGGCGAATGCAGGCGGATCAAGAACGACGGTGTCGTATACAGCCCCAGAATCGCTCCAGTCTCGCAACAGGTCGAAGGCGTTGGCTTCGACCCAGTCAACCTCGGAGTTCTTCAACACATCGCGATTCGCTGCGAGGTTTCGCTCGGCGACCTCGAGCGCCGAGCGCGATACGTCGATCCCGGTTACGCGCGGGCAGGACTGCGCGAGATGCAGAGCGAATCCGCCCTGATACGTGCAAATGTCGAGCGCCTCACCGTGCGCGTATCGCGCTGCGGCTGCGTAGTTCTCTCGCTGGTCGAGGAATGCCCCGGTTTTTTGCCCGGCGCTCGCGTCGTAGTGAAACTTCAGGCCATTGAACCGAAACAGGGTTTGGGTCAGCGGTTCACCGCGCGCATACAGAGGAGGCCCATCGAGGGGCATGCTCAATTGCTCGAGTTCGCGGATGCGGGGATCTGGCCGCTCGACGATAGTGGCCGGATCGAGCGCGTCGCGCAGTGTTCTGGTTACGACGATGCGAACTGCTTCATTATCCAAAGCTTTGGTGAGCAGTTGCAGGATGATCAAGTCCCCGTACTTGTCCACAATCATGCCCGGCAGCGCGTCGGCCTCGCTGAAGACCAGACGGCAGGCGTTGCTGTCGGCGCTGGATAAAATCTGGTCACGCTGAGCTATCGCAGTGCGTAACCGCGTACCGAGCAGTTCGAGCCATTCCGTCTCGCCGATCAGCTCGGTTGTAACAACTCGCAGCGCAATCTCCGAAGTGGGACTGTAAAGGGCGGTACCAAGCACAATCCCGCGCTGATCAACCACCGGCAACAAGAGCGGCGCATCCTTTGAAACCTCAACTAGATCCGAGCGGTAAACCCAGACATGTCCCGCGCGCAGCCGGTCGGCGGCGCGTCGTGAGATGACTGCGGCCTGACCTTCAAGGGCCGGCGAGTACGGGGCCGCGGGCGTCGAATTCTCCGCTGGAGGGCCGCCTCGCCGACGTTTCTTCAAATCCTTGCTAGTCATCGGAAGCCACCGCAGCCATCTTCGCATAAGCGAGAGCGCATATAATGAGATATGGCAACCACCCAAGCCACCTCGGCGACGGCTGAGGGGAGTTCAGATTTGTTTGCGGACAAATTCCGCAAGCTGCTGGATGTGGTGCGTGCCAATCGTCCCGGAGATGACCTCGAGGTCATCCGCAAAGCCTGGGATTTCTGTCTGGAGCACCACAAAGGCCAGAAACGCCTCTCCGGTGAGCCCTACGTCCTGCATCCGCTTGAAGTCGCGCTGGTGCTCGCGGAGATGAAGCTGGACTCGACCGCCATCGCCGCGGGCCTGCTTCACGATGCGGTCGAAGATACGCCGGTCACCACCGAGGACATCACGGCGAAGTTCGGCGAGCAGGTCGCGCACATCGTCGAAGGCGTAACCAAGATCGACAAGATTCAATTCGCGAACCGTGAAGACCGGCAGGCGGAAAATGTCCGCAAGATGCTGCTGGCCATGGTGAGCGACGTGCGCGTCGTGCTCATCAAACTCGCCGACCGGCTGCACAATATGCGCACGCTCGAGCATATGCCTCCGGAAAAGCAGCAGAGCATTGCGCGCGAGACGCTCGATATCTACGCGCCGCTTGCTCACCGCCTGGGCATGGGAAAGGTGCGCGGTGAACTCGAGGATCTCTCCTTCCGCTACGTCGATCCGTTCACTTACGATCAGGTGCATGAGGCAGTTGAATCGCGGCGCAAGGAGGGCGAGCAGTTCCTCGCTGGAGTGGAAGGTCTGCTCATTGAAAAGCTGCGCGAGAACAACATCAAAGCGCGCGTCGAGTGGCGCATCAAGCGCTTGTTCAGCATCAACCAGAAGCTGCAGAAGTCGAAGATCTCGGTCGATCAGGTCTATGACCTGCTGGCGCTGCGCGTCATCGCAGGCAGCGTGCAAGATTGCTATGCCATCTTCGGACTCATTCACAGCATCTGGCGGCCTGTGCCCGGACGCATTAAAGACTTTATTGCCATGCCCCGGCCGAATTTGTATCAGTCACTGCACACAACTGTAATGGGCGAGGGCGGTCACCAATTCGAAGTGCAGATTCGCACCGAGGAAATGCATCGCATCGCCGAAGAGGGCATCGCGGCGCACTGGAAATACAAGGCCAACGGTTCACCCATCAGCGCGCGCGACGAGCAGCGACTCGCCTGGGTCCGGCAGCTGGTCGAGTGGCAGCGCGAGATGACCGATCCCAACGAGTTCCTCTCGACGCTGAAGATCGATCTTTATCCGGAAGAGGTTTACACCTTCACGCCGAAGGGCAAAGTCGTTGTGCTGCCCAAAGACGCAAGCCCGCTCGACTTCGCCTACTCCATTCACACGGAGGTCGGCAACAGCTGCGTGGGCGCGAAGGTGAATGGACGTCTTGTTCCGCTGCGTACAAAGCTGCGCAACGGCGACATCGTTGAAGTGGTCACGCAGAACGGGCACACCCCGAGCCGGGACTGGCTCAGCTTTGTAAAAAGCGCGCGGGCCCGGAACAAAATCAAGCACTGGCTCAATGAGCATCAGCGCGAGCGCGCCATTGAAATCGGCCGCAAGCTGCTCGAGCGAGAAGCGCGCAAGTACAAGGTCGGGATCTCGAAATTCGATGAATCCGATTACGAGCGCATTGCCGCGGAATACAGCGTCGCCACGCCCAACGACCTGATGGCTGCGATCGGCTTCGGCAAATACTCCGCGCGCCAGGTGCTGAACAGGCTCAGTCCGGGCATCATCAGTCAGCCCGGTCCCGAGCATGAGGCTTCGACCGATGGCGGCGTTTCTGACACCGTGAAGCGGGTCTCCTTGACGAGCAATGCAGACTCGCTCCAGGTCGAAGGACAGGATGAGCTGCTCGTCTATCGCGCCCGATGTTGCAATCCGATTCGCGGCGAAGAAATCATCGGCTACGTCACGCGCGGCAAGGGCGTAGCTGTCCATGCGCGTAGCTGTCCCAATGTGCAGAACCTGCTGTATGAATCCGACCGTCGCATCGCCGTCGAGTGGGCACGCCCCGCGGATGAAACGACCGGCCGCCGCCCGACTTACCCGGTGAAGCTGACCATCTTCTGCGACGACCGGCCTGGCATGCTCAAGGAGCTGACCGCCATCATCAGCGACGAGAACACGAATATCCGCTCCGTCGACTCGCGCCCCGGTCCGAACGCCGACGCCATTGTCGAATTCGTAGTCGAAACCGAAGATGTTCGCCACCTGACCCGCCTGGTGCAGGGCATGCGCCGCGTGCCTGGTGTGCGTGAAGTGCAGAGATCGCAAAAGCTGTAGCGGCTCTTCACATTGGGAATACTGGAATTTGCCTCCTCTGTACACTTCCAAGCACAATCTCTGCATGAGCTCGACCAAGACTGCCATCTCGACTCCCAGCGCGCCTGCCGCCATCGGACCCTATTCTCAGGCCGTGCGCGTGGGCGATTTTCTTTACACTTCAGGGCAGGTTGCGCTGGACCCGGCCAGCGGACAGATCGTTGCCGGCGGGATCGTCGAGCAGACCACGCGCGTCCTTGACAATCTCAAGGCCGTGCTCGATGCCGCGGGTGTAAACCTGTCTCACGTCGTCAAAACCGTCGTCTTTCTCAAAGACATGAACGATTTTGCCGCCATGAACGCTATCTACGGCGAATATCTTGCGCCGCCGGGAACGGTACCACCGGCACGATCCACGGTCGAAGTGGCACGACTTCCGAAAGATGCACTGGTGGAGATTGAAATGATCGCGCGTGTGTAACGAATCGGATCGCGGAGTCATCTATCTAATGGATTGGGAGAATCAATCGATGACCGAAACCAAAGTAGAAATAGAGAAGATTGAAAAGACTGACGCGGAGTGGCGGGCGCAGCTGACGCCCGAGCAGTATCACATCACACGTGAGAAGGGTACGGAGCCGGCATTTACCGGCGCGCTTTATCGCAACCATGACGACGGAATTTACCGCTGCGTTGCCTGCGATGCTGAGCTGTTCAAGTCCGACGAGAAGTTCGAGTCCGGCTCCGGCTGGCCAAGCTTCTGGGAGCCTGTTAGTCCCGGCGCCATCGAAAAACACGAGGACAACACCTACGGGATGCGCCGCGTGGAAGTGACCTGCGCGCGTTGCGGCGCGCACCTCGGCCACGTCTTTCCGGACGGTCCCAAGCCGACCGGTCTGCGTTACTGCATCAACTCAGCCGCGTTGAATTTCGAAAAAGCGAAGTCCTGAAATGGCAATCCGAAGCCGCTGGATGGAGAGGTTCATTCGCGGCTTCGTCGTTTGTTTCTCATTGACATTTTTCTGCGCGCCTCGAAACGGGGCTGCCATGGCGTTCCCGCCGCCCTGGTCGGGTCCCGTTGCCAGCTCCCGGACCCTCCAGATTGGCGGGTCTTCCATCCAGGTTGACTTCGGCCCGGGCTCGACCGATCTCCCTCCAGATCGAATTGTGCAATGGGTTGAGAATGCCGCCAAATCGGTCACCGTCTACTACGGCAAATTTCCTGTTCCAAGAGACCGCATCCTGGTGGAGTTTGCCGCCGGCGGCAGCGGAGTGGGGCACGGCACAACTTGGGGCGGCGTAAGCGGATTTCCCGCCTTCACGCGGGTGCGGGTGGGCCAGCACACCACCCAGCAGGAACTCGACGACGACTGGATGATGACGCACGAGCTGATTCACACCGCGTTCCCAAGCATGGACGACGAGCAACATTGGATTGAAGAGGGGCTGTCCGTCTATGTAGAGCCCATCGCACGTGCTCAAAATGGTTTGTTAAGTCCCGAGAAGATATGGAGCGACATGGCGCGCGATATGCCGCAGGGCAATCCGGGAGCTTCCGACCGCGGTCTCGACCAGACGCACACCTGGGGCCGAACCTACTGGGGCGGCGCGCAGTTCTGCCTACTCGCCGATGTCATGATTCGAAAGGAGACGCACAACCAGAAGGGGCTTCAGGAGGCGCTGCGCGCAATCGTTGCTGCAGGGGGAACCATCGATCACGACTGGCCCATCACAAAAGCGTTCGCCGTGGGCGATCAGGCGACGGGCACACATGTGCTGACACAACTATACGAGCAGATGCGAAATACGCCGAAGCCCGTCGATCTCAATACGTTGTGGAAGGACTTGGGTGTCGAGCAAATGCCGGATGGAGTCCGCCTCAATAACAATGCACCGTTTGCGAACATCCGCAAAGCGATTACTCTTCCGCCGCGGCAAGTCGAAGACCAGAAAAAGCCCGGGATCTGAAAACCCGGGCTTTGCTGAAGAACTGGAACTAAGCCTTGGCGACTTTGCCGCTCTTGATGCAGCTGGTGCAGACGCGCATTCTCCTGGCGCCGCCTTCTACCTTGGCTTTCACGGGGCGAAGATTGACGCTCCAGCGCCGGCGAGTAACGTTGTGCGCATGCGAGATGTTGTTTCCGAACTGCGGGCCTTTGCCGCAGATTTGACAGACCTGAGCCATGGTAAAACTCCAAATCCTGAAATGTTCGTGCAGCCCAGGCCCGTCGAATTTCTCCCCGAACGAAACACCGTTCTGCCGGAGAGAAGCGGGCGGATAGACAGATGAAAATCCACCTTGGCGCCGAAACTCCAGTATAGCCCATATGGCCGCCTTACATCCACTAAATGCCGCTTTTGGGGTGCGAATCCATTGACCTCAACCCCCTGTCGCCGGTACACTTATCTAGTTTGGCGATTCTGCCCGTCGCTCTGTCGTGTGCCCGTTTTCGCTATCTGGTAAGCCTTGTTAAGCGAAGATGGCCGGCTCATTTCTGAATGGATTGAGTTTGAGCGCACAGCATAAGAGCGAGCATGTATCCGCCCAGCTTTGATTCAGATTCGCGTTCGCCATAGTGAACGCCGGAGGAAGTATGTACGCCGTCATTCGTACCGGTGGAAAGCAATATCGCGTCGCCCCAGGCGACGTTGTCAAGATTGAGAAAGCGGCCGCCGGGGACAAGGGCGCCATCGAGTTCAGCGAGGTTCTGGCCGTTTCCCGCGATGCCGGCAGCGAAAACAAGTCGCTGGCCAAGCCATCTTCGGCAAAGGTCGTGGGCACGGTTTTAGGCGACGGTCGCGGCGACAAGATTCTCGTCTTCCACTACAAGCGGAAGAAGCAGTACAAGAAGCTGCAGGGCCATCGCCAGGATTACACCCAGGTCCGGATCGATTCGATCGAAGTGGACGGAAACACCTACAAAGCAGCGAAGTAACGCGCACTCATTACGGCTGGCCTCTGTGGCCACCCACGAAGGATTGAAGAAATGGCACATAAAAAAGGTCTTGGAAGTTCGAAGAATGGTCGCGACTCAAATGCACAGCGGCTTGGCGTGAAGGCTTTCGGCGGCCAGCTAGTCACCGGCGGCTCGATCATCGTGCGGCAGCGTGGAACACCGCTCAAACCTGGCCTGAACGTAGGCCGAGGCAGCGATGACACGCTCTTCGCAAAGATCGATGGCCGCGTCAAGTTCGTTGACCGCGGGCGCTCTGGCCGCTTTGTCGCAGTTGAGCCAGTCTCGGCATCAGCTGTCGCCGAGTAAGAAAGAATCTCTAGGCCGGATCATGTTTACGCGCGACGGCGTCCAGTACGAGTTTCCCCACCTGGGCGTGCCGACGCAGGAAGTAAAGCCGAACGAGCGCTGCAACTCCCGGTTTGGGTTCTATACCAGCCGATCAAGGGCTTTCGAGTTGCAATTATCGAAGAGGCGGCATGCCGATTGAGCTGATCCAGACTGCGCTCACTGATGATGAAATGTGGAGCGCGCAAAGAACAATGCGCTTACAGCCTCAGTTTCCCGGAAATAGAAAAGCCCCGAATTGCTCGGGGCTTTTCTATTTCGGTTTTGCTGCTTAGCCATTTACGCTGATGGAATTCTTGGTTAGAACCTTGTCGACAACCTGCTCCACGTCCTGCAGGAAGAACGCTCCAGCTTGACCCACGGCGACATGCGGTGTGCTATGGCCCAGAGCACTTGCGATCTCGTCCCAGCGAATTAGCGACGAAGAGACGGGCAGCGTAATGGCTTCGAGTTCCGCCTCTGGCTGAGGCAACAGGAAGTAAGCCATCCAACCAGTCAGAACGCAGGTGATTACGACCTGGAGTGCGAGATTTATGTTCACGTCCAGCACGGAGCTTCGCGTCGCTACCACGGAGAGGATCAACTCCATTGCCGCCTGTACTCCAAATCCGAGGGCAATGCCGAAGGCCACACTGCGGAAAGAACGTCCCAGACTGTGAATGAACAGCGCGAGGAAAGCAAGCAGGCATAATTCGAGAATGCTCACACAACGCATCACCTGGAACCCGATCGACATCAGACCCGCTCCTACGCCCTTCAGCGGTAGGGAGGAGCTGACCGAGATGATGAAAGAAATGATTGCAACCCAGCGAAAAGCGAGAAGCCCAAAGCGGCGAATACCGGGCACGGGTTCCGTCACATGGCAGAAAATTTCCTGGATGACGAAGAAGATTGCGATCGCGCCAAGAGTGTAGAACGACCAGTAGGTGTAAAAGTAGACCGAATATTGCAAGGTATTATCAATGGAAAAGAAGCGATGAAGATTGAGGATGATCTCCAGAGTGACCGCAGAACAGGCACGCAAGCCAAGATACGTCATCATCGCCGGAAAACGCTTGGACAATCCTGATCTCAGAAAGAAGATCAGCGAGAGCCAGATCAAGACCGGTTCAGCGAATTCCAGAATGTTCATCGAAACAGAGGTCCATTGCATAACGTTCACCCGAATCCAGGCATAAGAATAGCCTGAATCGGGGAACATCTCAATGCAACCCTCGATCTATGACCTACGACCTTCGGGGTCCGCCCTTGCAACTTTCGCGTTAGACGCGAATTACTTGCCGTGCAGCTGGCAGGGCGATCCTGGTTCACAAACCGGGGCAGGCATAGCAGAACTTACGGTCAGCCGACTCACGGTGACGGTCTGCGCTTTGGCAGAGTGGCTGGAGGCAACACCGGCGATGACACCGGTCAATGCGAGGCATAGAATTGAGGCGCGAACAACGAGTTTCATAGTTAGTTAACTCCCGGTAGAATTAGAAAAAAAAGTCTGGTAATTGTTGACAACTTACTGTATCGTGAAAAACACTGTAAGCCTAGTATTTTCAATCACTATAGAGGGTATTAAACAGGCCTGTTACTGAGGTCATTGTGGTAACCCATGGTAACCTCTCTGCCCTTCTACCAAGCCCTTCCAAAGCCCCTTTCCAACGGCTCCGGACAGCTCTCCAACATGCTATAATAAACCCAAGATCAAAGAGCTGAAACCCGTTCGCTTTCAATCTCTTATTCCACATGAACCGTCCCGGGTTCAAGAGCGTTCTGAGGGTTTGCTCACCGGAGTTCCATGCCACTAAAAGAGCTTGAATCTACGGGAACCCTGGCCTTCGTTGAGGCCGATCCTTCCCCAAACGGCAAATCGAACGGCAGCTATACCGGCGACAACATTAAAGTCCTCGAAGGACTGGAAGCCGTCCGTCTGCGTCCTGCCATGTATATCGGCTCAACCGGTGAGATGGGTCTGCATCACCTGGTCTATGAGGTAGTAGACAATTCGGTCGATGAGGCCCTCGCCGGCTACGCCAGCAAAATCGACGTGATCATTCACGTAGACAACTCTATCACCGTCGTCGATGACGGGCGCGGTATCCCTGTCGACGAAATGACATTGGACAACGGCGAGCGGATGCCGGCAGTTCAAGTGGTGCTCACCAAGCTCCATGCCGGAGGCAAGTTCGACGCTTCGACCTACAAAGTCTCCGGGGGTTTGCACGGGGTCGGCGTTTCCTGCGTCAACGCGTTGAGCGAAGCTTTCGATGTTGAGATCTGGCGCGAGCATACATACGAGCAGGACTATTCGCGCGGCATTCCCACATCGAAGCTGCGCCAGACCGGCACCACGAAGAGACGGGGCACCAAGGTTCACTTCTTGCCTGATCGGTCCATCTTCACGTTCACTGAGTACAACTACGACACATTGGCGCAGCGGCTACGCGAGCTCGCCTTCCTGAATAAGGGTCTCGAAATCACGCTCACCGACGAGCGCACCACCGACCCGAAGACCAGCGAAGCCAAACGCTCAGAGTTCAAATATGCGGGCGGCATCGCCGAGTTCATCAAGCACATTAACCGCGGCAAGCAGGTTCTGCACGACAAGCCGATCGTCATGGAAGGGCTGCGCGACGGTGTCGATATGGAGATCGCTCTCCAGTATAACGACAGCTATTCGGAAACGGTCTTCTGCTTCGCCAACAACATCAACACGGTTGACGGCGGCTCTCACCTGTCCGGATTTAAGACAGCGCTCACCAGGACCATTAACTCGGCGGGCCAGCAGCTCGGCCTCTTCAAGGATGTGAAGGAAAACCTCTCCGGTGACGATGTCCGCGAGGGCCTGGTCGCCGTCATCAGTGTGAAACTCTCGCAGCCCCAGTTCGAAGGCCAGACCAAGGGCAAGCTGAACTCCGACATCGCCGGCACCGTGCAGGCGCTGGTCAACGAAAAGCTGGGCATGTTCCTCGAGCAGAATCCGCCAGTTGCGCGGAAGATCATCAACAAGGCCATTGAGGCAGCCCGCGCGCGTGAGGCCGCACGCAAGGCCCGTGACCTTACCCGCCGCAAGGGCGCCCTTGATGGCGGTGGACTGCCCGGCAAGCTCGCCGATTGCAGCGAACGCCAGCCAGACCGCTGCGAGCTCTATCTCGTCGAGGGTGAATCTGCAGGCGGAACTGCCAAGCAGGGCCGCGATCGCCGCTTCCAGGCGATTCTGCCGCTCAAGGGCAAAATTCTGAACGTGGAGAAGGCCCGCTACGACAAGATGCTGGGTCACGAAGAAATCCGCGCCATGATTACCGCGCTTGGCGCAGGTATCGGCAAGGACGACTTCGATCCCGCCAAGCTGCGCTATGGCAAGATCATCCTCATGACGGATGCGGATGTCGACGGATCGCACATTCGCACGCTGTTGCTGACGTTCTTCTTCCGGCACATGAACGAACTCATTAAGCGCGGCCACGTTTACATTGCGCAGCCTCCGCTTTACCGCATCAAGAAGGGCAAATTCGAGCAGTACATCAAGGACGACCGCGACTTTGTGAAAGTGATGGTCAAGCGCGCTTCCGACGGCATGATCGTCCGCTACGGCGAGAACGCGAGCAAGCTTGAGGGCGCGGCGCTCACCAAATTCATGGGCCAGCTGAACGAGTACCTGGGATTCTTCGAAAAGGTTAACAAACGCCTGCGCAACGAAGAGATCACTACGCTGCTTGCCCGCAAGGAACTCGTTCGCCGCAGCGACTTTGAAGGCGAGGCCGGTACTCCGCCCGCGAAACTCGTTGCGCTACACAAAGAGCTGGAAAAGATCCAGAAGAAGTATCAGTTCAAGTCGCTCACCCTACCCGTCTTCGACGAAGAGCACCAGACCTGGTCGGTCAGTTTTGCCGATGCGCAGGGAGCCGTGCGCCGCGTCGACTGGACGCTCGCCTCCTCGCCCGAGTATCGCCAGATGATGTCCAAGTACGCACAGATCAAGGATGCGCTGGAGCCACCCTACCTCATCGAGTACGCCTCGAAGGCAGCAGGGACGGCCGATCCGGAAGAGACGGAGGGCGAGACGACAGGTGAAGTCGAAGCCGGCAAGCCCGCGCCCAAACGCTCCGGTCGCGCCGCCCTCGATCCGGTCGAGAAGCAGACCGCGCAGGAGCTTTTCGAATACGTGATCGATCAGGGCCGCCGTGAATACCAGGTGCAACGCTACAAGGGTCTCGGCGAAATGACCTCGACCCAGTTGTGGGAAACCACGATGGACCCCGAACGCCGCACGCTTCTCTCGGTGAAGCTCGAAGACATTGCCGAAACCGAGGCCATCTTCACCACGCTGATGGGCGAAGACGTCGAAGCCCGCCGCAAGTTCATCGAAGAGAACGCGCTGGACGTGAAGAACCTGGATATCTAGGGCATACCCTACGCGGAACCAAAGGGCGCTCATAAGACGCACCATCCTTTGTTGCGCTACCGCCCCCCTCTTTGGTAGGTGACCTCACCCTGAACCAGCACCTGCTGCACGTGGCTGGTGTATTCAAAAGGATCGCCGTCGAATACTACGATGTCCGCGTCCTTGCCTTTCGCCAGCGATCCGGTTCTGTCATCGATACCCAGAATCTTCGCGGCGGAGATCGTAATCGCTCGCAGGGCCGGCTCCGTTCCCAAACCGTTTGCCGCCGCGATGGCGGTCTCAAACAACAGCACGCGGCTCTTCGGAACATACCCTACATAGCCGGTCATAATGGCGATGGGAATCCCCGCCTGTTGCAGGAGGGCGGCATTTTCATAGGTCGCGTTTGACGTCTGCAAATTCTCAAACGGCTGCATGATCGCGCCAACCAGGCAGGGCACGCCGGCCTGTCGAATCTTGTCCCGGATGAGATACCCCTCGGTAACGGATGCCAGCATGTATTTCAAGTGAAACTCCGTGCCGATGCGAATCGCCGTGTCGATGTCGTCGGCGCGATATACGTTGAAGATGGCCGGAGTCTTACCCGACACCACGCCGGCCAGCGCGGCGAGTTTCATATCCAAGGCAGGTCGCTTGCCAGGATCACCCTTCTCCTCTTTCCATCTATCCCATTTCTCCTGATACTGCCTGGCCTGAAGCAGAGCCTCGCGGATCATCTCCGCCGTCTTCATGCGCGTCACCGGAGCCTTGTGATTGCTGCCATAGGTCTCTTTCGGAGTGTCGCCCAGGTTGAACACCATTGCGGAGTTGAGCCGCACCGCCAGCTGATCCACGGTGCGGAACGGCGAATCGGGCCCCGCAGTTTTGAAGATTCCGGCGGAACCCGCAATTGGATTTCTCGGGCCCGGCGTCACCTGCATGGTCGTCACGCCATACGCATTCACGTATTGATAGAGCTTGTCCTCGGGATTGAGGCTGTCGCGCACGTTCACGTCCGCCGTATTAGGGTCGGTCGATTCGTCCTGGTCCTGATCGGCGGGAATGTTGTACGCGCCGGAGATGCCTGTCGAAGTATAGGTGTCGATCAGGCCTGGCGTGACATAGAGACCATGAATCGCCTGATAACCGTTGGGAACAGTGACGCCCGCTCCCGTCTGCACATCCTCAATCTTGCCGTCGCGGATCAGCACCATTCCCGGTCCGCCCTGCGGGCCTGCGTCCATCGTGTAAAGATGGTCCGCGGTTATGGCAAAGCTCTGAGCATGCGCAGGCAGTGCGACGGTGAGCGCCATAGCAACGAGCAGTGATGACGGTTTCACTGCCCACCTCCCTGCAACTGTGGGTAGCGGCTGATTACGTTGAAGCCGCCCGTGGCATAGCGCAGGTCGACGGGATTGCTGCGGTCAAAGACTTTCTCTCCTTCGATCCATGTCTCAAGAACCTTGGTGTACACGCTGAGCGGCGCTCCGCTCAGCACGAGGAAATCCGCGTCCTTGCCGGGCTCGAGGCTGCCCACGCGACTCTGAAGATCGAGCATTTCCGCGGGATAAATGGTTAGTCCCTTGATGGCCGCGTCCTCGCTCATGCCTCCTCGAACGGCCAGTGCGGCCGAGCGCAGCAACAGGCGTGAGTTGGTAATGGGGTCATCGGTGTTGAAAGCCACCTTCACGCCCGCCTTTTCCAGCCGGGCCGGGCAACTGATGCTGAAGTTGATCGTCTCCGGCTTGCCGCCCGGCGCATCGATCATGGTGAAGGTCACGCCGATATGCCGCTTGGCCAGCTCATCGGCAACCAGGCACGATTCCGTCCCGTGATGCACCACCACGCGGTAGTGAAATTCGTCCGCCAGTCGCACTACGGTCATCACGTCGTCGGCGCGGTGCGTGTGGTTGTGAACAATGCGCTTGCCCTCGAGGATCTGGACGACAGCATCCAGGCCGAGATCGCGATCCGGCGCCTTGGCCGTTTTGTCGCCAGCGGATACGGCCTTGTTATAGGCGTCCCATTTGGCTTTGTAATCCTGCGCCTTCTCGTAGATCCCACGCGCCAGGGCGGCTTCCTCCATGCGCGTCATGGGAGCCTGTCCACGAGAGCCGTAGCCTTTGGGGTTCGTCCCGTTGGCCATCTTCATGCCGCCAATCGTGCCCGGAATCAGCATCTGCTCGATCGTCGTTCCGCGCAGTTTTACATACGCGGTCTGGCCGCCCATCACATTGCCGCTGCCCGGCATGATGTTCGCGGTAGTGATGCCGCCCGCGGTCGCCATCCGGATATTGGGATCGGCGGGATCGATGGCATCGAGCGCACGCAGCGCCGGCTGAATGGGGCCGCTCCCCTCATTCGCGTCCTGCGAATCGGAGACCGTCGGGTTGGGGTCGATGCCGATGTGGGAATGAGAATCGACAATGCCCGGCATGACGATCTTGCCGGTAACATCTTTGACGGTAGCGCCTGCCGGAATCTGAAGCTTGCCCTGTTCGCCGACGGCGATGATCTTTCCGCCCTTGATCACCAGGACTCCATGCTCGATCGGCGGCGATGTGATCGACAGAATTCTGCCGCCTTCAATCACCAGGACGTTGTTATCATGGTCCGTCTGCGCCAGAGCCAGCGGAACGAGAGCAATACACGTTGCCGCTCCCAGGCACACAGCCGCCATCAAAACAACTTTCGTTTTCCGCATGCCCACCATCCTGCTTTCGATTGCCCCGCGAGTATACTGCCATTTCACCCGTTTCAATAAGCATCATTTCTTGAGGATGGTTCACGCATCATGCCCGGAACTGTGTCTTCAACTACCATGTCCCCTGCATCCGCAATCTCTCCAAACCGTCGCGCCTTCCTCGCTGTCTCGGCGCGCTTCGGCCTTGCTTCCACGCTGTTTCCCGGAGCGCTGTACACGCTCGCCGCACAAGCCCAGGCAGCGAGCCCCGTTGCCAGCCCGGAATTGCCGAAGATCACGCCCGAGATGATCGATGCAGCGGCGGCGCTTGCCGGCATCACCATCGCAACCGACCAGAAGCAAATGATGCTTGACGGGCTCAACGAGCAACGATCCGGTTACGCGGCCATCCGCAAGCTGCATATTCCCAACAGCGTGCCGCCGGCGTACATCTTCGATCCGCTGCCACCGGGAGCGAAAGTGAGCACGGAGAAGCACGACCCGGTCTACAGCACGGCCGTCGCAACGCTCCCGAAGAACCTTGACGACCTTGCCTTCGCGACGATCCCCGAGCTTGCCGACCTCGTTCGCACCAAAAAAGTCTCTTCGATGGATCTCACGCGGATGTATATCGCACGCCTGCGCAAATATGACCCCATGCTGCACTTCTCGATCACGATCACCGAAGATCGCGCGCTCGCGAAAGCTCGTGAAGCCGATTCGGAGATCGCCGCAGGGAAATATCGCGGACCGCTGCACGGCCTTCCTTGGGGCGCAAAGGATCTGCTCGCTGTGAAGGGCTATCCCACTACATGGGGCGCAGGCGGATTCGAAAAGCAGACCCTCGACGCCGATGCTACCGTCGTCCAGCGCCTCGACGCAGCCGGAGCCGTGCTGATTGCCAAGACCACGCTGGGCGCGCTCGCCATGGGCGACAAGTGGTTCGGCGGACGAACGCGCAACCCGTGGAACCCGAAGCAAGGCTCCAGCGGTTCGTCGGCAGGCTCGGCCTCGGCGACATCCGCCGGATGCGTTGCATTCGCGATTGGCTCGGAGACCCTCGGCTCTATCTCCTCGCCTTCCACACGGTGTGGCGTTACCGGCCTGCGCCCCACCTTTGGATTCGTACCACGCACTGGGGCGATGGCGCTCTGCTGGACAATGGACAAACTCGGCCCTATTTGCCGCGCCGTCGAAGACTGTGCCATCGTACTCACCGCCATCTATGGGCCCGACGGCCAGGACCTGGCCACGCGCGATGCCGCCTTCAACTGGAACGCCGATTTCGATTGGAAATCGCTCCGTGTCGGCTACATCGCGCGCGAGTTCGAGCCCGACAAGCCGCCCTCCCCAACCGAAAAGCAGGCCGAGCCTTCGACGGCAGAAGAAAAGAAGAAGCGGGAGAAGCACGAGCGCGAGATGGCCGCCTACCACGCGCGCCGCGCCTACGACCGCAAGTATGATCTGGCCGCGCTCGACAAACTCCGAGCCATGGGCGTGAATCTCATACCTGTCACGCTGCCCGATCTTCCATACGGCGCGATGACGGCACTCCTCACTGCCGAGGCTGCCGCGGCCTTCGACGAACTCACCACCACCGGGCGGGACAAGTTGCTCACCGAGCAAGGCATCGAGGACTGGCCCAACGATTTCCGCATTGCCCGCTTCTATCCGGCGGTCGAGTATGTGCAGGCTAATCGAGCGCGCACGCTTGCTATTCGGCAGGTATCGGAACTTTTCCATCAGGTGGACGTCATCGTCGCCTCATCAAACAGTGACCAGCTCCTCGCCACCAACCTCACCGGACATCCCGCTATCATCGTCCCCAACGGCTTGCGCGGAGCCGACGCGCCCGCACCTCCAGAAATCGACACTGGCGACGACGACCAGATCGGCGGATCGGGCACGCCTGTCAGCATCACCTTCCTCGGCGGCCACTATCAGGACGCAAAGCTATGCGCCTTCGCACGCGCCTATCAGGAGGCGACCGGTTTTCAGAAGCTGCACCCGAAGCTAGCAGCGAGCTCTTAGTCGGCAGTTGCCAGTCCCCAGTTATGAGAAGACACTGCCTCTAACCGGCGACTGAGGACGAACAACTGATAATTTGAATCTATGCCCCTGCTCGAAGCACGCGATCTCTCGAAGAGCTACGGACACGGCGCACTCGTCGTAGCTGACGTCTCCTTCTCCATCGCCCGCGGAGAAACGCTCGGCCTCGTAGGCGAATCAGGCTCGGGAAAATCGACGATCGCGCGTATGGTGCTCGGCCTGATTGAGCCTACGAGCGGCAGCGTGCTTTTCGACGGCCAACCCGTCACGGGAATCTCGCAGCGCACTCTGCGTCCGCTGCGCCGCCGCATGCAGGTGGTGTTTCAAGACCCCTTCGCCGCTCTCAATCCGCGCATGCGCGTGCGCGACATTATCGCCGAGCCGCTTGTGATCCACCGAGCCTGCCCGCGTTCCGAACTGCGCCCCCGCACTGCGAAACTGCTGCGGGCTGTGGGACTCGACGACTCCGCGCTCGCTCGCTACCCGCATGAATTCTCCGGTGGCCAGCGCCAGCGCATCAACATAGCCCGCGCGCTCGCGCTTCGGCCCGATCTCGTTGTCCTCGATGAACCCGTGTCCGCGCTTGACGTCAGCGTCGGGGCGCAGATCGTGAACCTGCTGCGCGATCTGCAGCGAGAGTTTGCGCTCACCTATCTCTTCATCTCGCACTCCATGCCGCTGGTGCGTTATCTCGCCACCAACATCGCGGTGCTCTATCGCGGACGTCTCGTCGAATACGGCCCCAGCATGGAAATCTGTACCGCCCCGCGTGAGGCCTACACGCAATCCCTTCTCGCAGCCACGCCGGAAATCCGCGCCTAGAGAATCGCATCATGCGTCCATCTACAATAAGGGGGTGTACGCGGCCTTCCTTCATCCACAAACCACTTCTAACTATGTTTTGCTCTCGCTCGCGGCCTTCCTCGGCGGGCTCGTGAACTCTGTTGCCGGCGGAGGCGGATTCATCGCCTTTCCCTCGCTGCTCAAGGCCGGCCTGCTGCCTATTGAGGCCAATGCGACGGGAACTGTGGCTCTCTGGCCCGGCCAGTTCACTTCGATCGCCGGCTACCGCGAAGATGTGCGAAAAAATATCCGCCTCGTTCTTCCTGTTGCACTGGTCGCACTCATTGGAGGCTTCACCGGCGCCTACACGCTGCTCCACAACAGCCAGAGTTCATTTCTGCGCCTGGTGCCGTATCTGTTCCTGCTGGGCGCCACCAGCTTTGCCGTCAGCGGACCCGTCTCCCGTGCTGTAAGGCGCCGCATTGAGCATCGCGGACACGGGCACGAGCATGTTGCGCTCATTCCGCTGCTCATTTTGCTCCTGTGCATCTGCTATTACATCGGCTACTTCGGAGCCGGGGCAGGCCTTCTTACTATGACTGCGCTGGCTTTTTGTGGGGTCGAGCGTCTCGCCGAGATCAACGCGCTTAAGGTCGTCATCACGACCACCGCCAACGGCATCGCCGTCATCACCTTCATCATCCACGGAGCCGTCGAGTGGCGCTTCTGCTGGTACATGATGATCGCGTGTGCCATCGGCGGCTACACCGGCGCGCGCAATGCCCGCCGCATCAGCGACAAGATTCTGCGGCCTTTCATCATCGCGCTCGGCTTCACCGTCGCCATCTATTTCTTCCTGCACCGGAACGCGCTCTGATGCACCTGATCGTCTTGCAACTGCCGTCGTGGATGGTTAAACCTCATCGGCTCCATCGCCGCTATCTGCACCACCATTTCATTTGTCCCGCAGCTCATCCGCGTTTATCGGCTCAAGAGCGCGCACGAGATCTCGCTCATCATGTTTCTCGTCTTCTCGTTTGGCGTCTTTCTCTGGCTACTCTACGGCATCTGCATTCGTTCGTTCCCTGTGATCCTTGCCAATGCATTCACGCTCGCGCTGTCACTCGCCATTCTCGCGCTCAAGATCCGCTACGACCGGCGTCGTCGCGCTGGCAATTCTGCGAAAATAGAGAGAGTATGAGCCACGAAGGCATTCGCCTGGTAAGCGCCGAGCAGGCGCGCCGCGAGGAGCGGGAACACCGCGAGCTTCCCCGCGACGCAAAAGAGCCGGTCAAGGTGCGCGTCCATAAGACTGAAGGCACCGGTCTCGAAATTGACTGGAAAGACGGGCACCGCAGCTCGTGGAGCTTCGCCTGGCTGCGGCATGCTTGTCCCTGCGCCACCTGCCACGACGAGCGCGACAAATCCGGCCGCAAACCCGGCGAGCCCAAACCGCAGCCAGCAACGCTGTTGCCTATGTATCAGGCGCCACCGCGGCCCAACGTTGTCACGCCGGTGGGCCGCTATGCGCTCAGCTTCGAGTGGAACGATGGCCACAAGAGCGGAATCTATTCGTGGGATTATTTGAGAAGGCACTGCGTGTGCGAGGAATGCAAGCGCTCGGATCCTTGATTCTTCCGCAAAACCGGAACAACAAGAATCGCGTCCTAATCAGCTCGCATCGAAATCCCATGCAGTGCCATCTTCTCGATGTCGTCACAGTCCTCGCGGCCGGATTGATGACCGGTGTCGAGCTGACCGTGGCAGCGTTCCTGCATCCGACTCTGAGCCGCCTCCCTGATTCCGTGCACGCCTGTGCTGCGCGCGCGTTTGCCAGACTTTTCGGCGGCGTTATGCCGTTCTGGTACGCGTCGGTGCTCTTGCTTTCCGTCATTGAAGTTTGGGTGCATTGGCCACTTGTATCTGCCAGTGCGAGGTTGCTCGCGACGGCATCGACCCTTTGGCTGCTGACGATTCTGTTCACACTGATTTTTCCAGTACCCATCAACAACCGCGTTGCGTCGTGGAATCTCAATGCGCTTCCCGCGGATTGGCGCGAGCAGCGCAGGCGATGGGATCGCTTGCATGCAATCCGCGTTGTGGCGTTGTTGGTGGCTCTGACGTGTCTCGTAACAGGAGTTCTGACCGCTTAGCCTCACTTCACCAACTCATCCAGCCTCGCATCATGCTTGGGGATCTCTGCGTGCGCGCGCCATTCACGTTCAACCAACTCCAGAGCCTCCGACACATCTCGCGCCACCTGGACCAGCCCACGATTCTCTGGCTTGATGAATCCCTGTGCGACGGTTGCATCGAAGAATTGCAGCAACCCGTCGTAGTAGCCGCCCACGTTCACCAGCACGCAGGGCTTCGAGTGGATGCGCAACTGTGCCCAGGTCACAACCTCGATGAATTCATCCATGGTCCCGTAGCCGCCCGGCAGCGCGAGAAATGCATCGGCACGCGAGGCCATCAGAGCCTTGCGCTCGTGCATCGTGCGAACGACGTGCAGCTCGGTCAGGCCGCGGTGGCCAATCTCGAGATCCATGATCACGTCCGGGATCACGCCCATCACCTCGCCGCCCGCGGCGAGAGCAGCATCGGCGATGGCGCCCATCGCACCTACGGTCGCTCCGCCATAGACGAGTCCGTAATTCCGCTCGGCGATCATGCGGCCCAGGTCCCGCGCCTGAGCCAGATACTCCCGCTTCGCGCCAACCGCCGAAGCGCAGAAGACGGCGATCCACTTCTTTCCTTCTTTCGTCATCGTGAGTCAAGTCTAACCGGCGATTAGAATAGAGGAGAGACCTCCCTTGCAGCATTTACTCGACAAACTCAATCCCCAGCAGCGTGAAGCCGTCGAAGCCGTGGACGGCCCGGTGCTCATCCTCGCCGGAGCTGGCTCGGGCAAGACGCGCGTCATTACGCATCGCATCGCTTATCTCATTCAGGAGCGCGGTGTCGCGCCCGACTCCATCCTCGCCGTCACCTTCACCAACAAGGCTTCTGCCGAAATGGCGGAGCGCGTCGAGAAGCTCATCGGTCATTCCAGTCTTGCGAAGCCCGTTGTCGCGACGTTCCACTCCTTTTGCGTGCGCATGCTGCGCCGCGATATCGAGGCATTGAAGATCGGCAACGAAGGGCTGACGAAGAACTTCGCCATCTATGACGAGTCCGATCAGCAGGCCGTGGTGAAAGCGGCCATGCGGCGTATGGGGCTCGACGACAAGCAGCTTACGCCGCGCGTGGTGCTGTCCAAAATTTCCTGGGCCAAGAATCACATGATCGATCCGCAGGAGTTCTACCTCAACTCCTCCGATCCCATCAGTGAGCGCATCTCGCACATCTTCGAGGCCTATAAGAAGGATCTGCTCAAGGCCAACGCACTCGACTTCGACGACCTGCTACTCGAAGCCGTGCGCCTGCTGAAGACTTCCAGTGAAACGAGAGAACGCTACAACCGCCGCTATCGCTATCTGCTCATCGACGAGTACCAGGACACCAATCGTCCGCAATATGAACTGATGAAGCTGCTCGCCGGCGAGGAAAAGAATGTCTGCGTGGTCGGCGACGAAGACCAGAGCATCTACAGCTGGCGCGGCGCCGACATTCGCAACATCCTGGAGTTCGAGCGCGACTTCCCGGGCGCGAAGACCATTCGGCTGGAACAAAATTATCGCTCGACGCAGATCATTCTCGAAGCTGCCTCGGCCGTCGTAGCCCGTAATACGCAGCGCAAGGGCAAGGCTCTGTGGACCTCGCGCGAAGGCGGCGCGCTCATCGGCTACTATGAAGCGCCGGACGGCGAAAACGAAGCGCTCTTCGTCGCCGACACCATCCAGAAATACCTGCGCAAAGCGGGCGAGCAGGACGAGCTGCCGCGTGTCGCCGTGCTCTATCGCACCAACTCGCAGTCGCGGCTGGTGGAAGAGGCGCTGCGCCGCTACGGCATCACCTACACCATGGTCGGCGGCTTTTCCTTCTACGAGCGTTCCGAGATCAAGGACCTGCTCAGCTATCTCAAGTTGGTACAGAACTCCAGCGATTCGATCGCACTGCAGCGGGTCATCAACGTCCCCGCGCGCGGTATCGGCAAGACGACTTTGGAGACGCTGGAGCGTATCGCCCTCGAAACCGGAAGCAGCACCTGGACGGCCATCGAGCGTACCCTGCGCGAAAAGCTGCTGCCCTCCCGCGCCCTCATCGCCCTCGACACTTTCCGTCGCATCATCCTCGACGCGCGCGCGCTGCTTGCCCCAGGTTTTGCCGACAGGCTCTCGGCCGACATCGCCGAAGAGGACACCAGCTTCGACATAGCTGCTTCAGAGGACGATGCCGATACCGCTTTCGACTTCGGCGACGAGACCCAGCATACGCTCGCGTTCACCGACGACCCGGAACTCGACGACGTGCCGCTTGACGCCACTGCCTTCAACCCCTTCGAAGATGAACCGCCAGTCCCCCATGCAGCGCCTTCACAGGCCGCCGAGTCCGATTCAGCCAAGCCAGCGTTCCGCAAGCCTGGAGACGCCGCAACACTGCCCGAACTCATCAAGTTCCTGATCGATCGCACCGGATATATCCGCTCGCTCGAGGAAGAAGGCACGCCTGAAGCTTTCTCGCGCATTGAAAATCTCAAAGAACTTGCCAATGCCGCCCAGGACGCGCAGGAGCGCGGCGAAACACTCGCCGAATTCCTCGATCACGCCGCACTGGTCAGCGACACCGACCAGTACAAGGCCGACTCGCGGGTGACCCTGATGACGCTGCACTCCGCCAAGGGGCTTGAATTTCCCCTGGTCATCCTCGCAGGTCTCGAAGAAGGGCTCTTCCCGCATTCGCGCACGCTCAACGATCCCATTCAGATGGAAGAAGAGCGCCGTCTCTGTTACGTGGGGCTCACGCGCGCCATGGATTCGCTGATCGTGACCCGCGCCCGCTATCGCCGCCGCTATGGCAATGACATGCCCGAGGCCAGCCTGCCCTCACGCTTCCTGGAGGAGATCCCCTCGCACCTTATCGAAGACGTAGCCGGGACCAGCCGGCCCGTCAGCACGTGGGGCGGATATGGCGGACAAACCGCGTCGCGCTATGGACGCAATCAATACGACGACTCTGCCGGCCGCCACTACAGCTACGAGGACGAGGACCAGAGCGCGGTCACTCATACCAGCACATCGCGCCCTTATGCCGGGCGACCGTCGAAGCCCGGCAACTCGCTCGACAACATTGCGCAATTCTTTACGCAACGTGGCGCGTCTGTTCCCAAGTCGCGCCCCAAACTAGATCTCCCTGCCCCTACCGGCAGCACCGGCCTAAGAAGTGGCCAGCGCGTGCGCCATCCCAAATACGGCGACGGCATCGTGTTTCGGCGCGAGGGAGACGGGGAAGACGCAAAGATTACGGTGCAGTTCTCAAAGTTTGGAGTAAAAAAACTGGTGGAGAAATTCGCCCAGCTGGAAAAGCTCTGAAACCAGCTCCCGCAGAGGCCCTGATCTACTTCTCTGCCATCTGCGTGGCGGAGACGAAGCTACGGGCATGGGACAGCAACTCCGGCCGCGATGACTGCCCGCCACCACCCGTTGACTTCAGCAAAGCCTCATAGTATTTGGCTGCTGCAGCCTTATCGCCCGCAGCCTCCGCGGCCACTCCTGCGTTGTAGAGCCCGTTAAAGCGGTTTGGGCTTAGCTTGAGCGATACGCGGTATTCCGCGAGCGCCTGTTGCGGCTCGTGCAGCTCGAGCAGCATGTCGGCGAGCATTTCGCGGGCCGGGATGTCCACTTCGCCCTGCCCTACCTTGTCTTGAAGATCAGCCGCATCCCGCATCTGCTTCAGCGCCTCATCCTTCTGGTTTGCAGCAAAGCTAGCCCAGGCGGCGATTTCGTTACGCTCGATTTTTGCTCCGGTGGAATCGGCGTAGTAGGCATGCCGGCCCTTCTTGACCTCGGCCATCAGGGCATCGTAGTGCGCCAGGTCGGCGTTCGCCTGATCCGCGTGGCGCAGATGCCCGTCCGCAATCGCTCGCGCCCACCAGGTCATGGTTGCCACGTCGGGCGATGCGCCGCCTGCAGGCTTAAGCGCCGCAGCGGTAGACCAATCGCGCAGCTCAAGCGCGTAGAAAACCGGGAACTTGCCGCGGTAGTAGGCCACCATCCAGTTCATATCGCGGCCTCCCATATCCGGCATGGCCGCGAAACGGTCCACAACGGAGGGGATTTTCTCGAGAACCTGCTTCGCATTCGCATCCTGGCCGCTCTGCAGGTACGCGTACATCAGAAAGTCATAGGAATGGGGCTCATCCATGATGCCGCTCTCGTACCGCGCCTCGGCGGCTTCCGAGGCCTTGATCGCAGCCAGCTGGGAATCGATATCCTGTGGCCACATGCCCAGCCGGGCGTAGATGTGTCCTGACATGTGCACGGCGTGTGGGCCGGATGACGCGATCACCCCGTAGCGGTCGGCCGCCGCCAGTCCGTCAGAAGCCATTACAGGGTTGTCGCAGGAGTGAATGATGTAGTGCACCACACCCGGATTGTCGGGGTATTTGGCAAAGAGCGGCGTCAGCACCGCCATCGCCTTGTGCTCCTGCGTCAGGCTGGTGTCATTCGGCGCTACGGCCGCTAGCAGCGAGAGCGCATAGAACGCCCCGGCATCCACATCGTCAGGGTAGTGCTGGTAAAGCCTGCCCATGGCGTCCGAATAAGCGTTGATGCGAGCCGTGAAGTCCTCCTTTCCGGGCTTGTAGAAAGTGGCCAACGCGGCGATGTACTCGCTCTCACGCAGGTTTTTTTGCGCGGATGACTGTGCCTTCTCGATCTCTTTCCATCCAAACTTCATCGTGCTGTCGTCGGGCCGATCCCAGATCTGCTGGAAGACGCTCATGGCGATGCCCCAGTGCGCCATCGCGCAGCCTGGGTCGGCCTTCACAATCTGCTCGAACTGAGGCTGCGACTCGGCGTACCAGAAGTCGTGCAGCAGGGCGACGCCGCGATTGAAAGGCGCCTGCACCGACGCGTTGCAGAAGACGGCAAAGGATACCGTTCCAAGCCTCTCATCAGGCGCGGGAGTTGATGTCATTGCCATAGAGTGCGTAGATTGTGCAACGGCGGAGAAGGCGGAAACCGCAAGCAGGCAGAGCGCAAAGACTTTCATGTCCCGTGAATTATAGATCACCGGATAGTCTGCGGACATCGCAATTGCCTTGCCTGAACAAAACAGCGCTCGCTTGATTTATCCTCAGAATAATCACCTATAAGGAAGACGCTGCCACACATCGGCAGTCAAGGATTCGAATGGCAAATACGAAAGCAGTTACCGACACATCCGAACGCAAGGCACTCAAACGGGCAGCCCGCAAGAAGGCCGCACCCAAGGCGCCTCGCACTACCCCGCGCGGCTCCAACAAGAAAAAGGTCAAGACGCTCACCCGCGGCCAGAGCAAGCGCAAGTAGAGGCGGTCACCAGGACCACAGCGATGCCCGTTCCCGAGAATTTCTCTCGCGGAGCGGGCCTCATTCCGGATACACTCCCCTCAATCTCATAGAGGAGTTGGACTCTGCCGCCTCAGGTTCTTTGCTGCAAATCCATCGATAAGCTCATCGCCGAGTCTGAGAATCCCGAGACCAGTCTCAAGAAGACGCTCGGACCAGTCTCGCTTACGTCGCTCGGCATTGGAGCCGTCATCGGCTCGGGCATCTTCACGGTTGTCGGCACGGCCATCTCCGGCGAAAAGTTCGATACCTCCTCGATCCTCAACACCCCGGTGCTCGATTACATCGTGCACCACACGGCGCTTGCGGGCCGCCCCGGCGCGGGGCCCGCGCTGGCGCTGTCCCTGGTTATCGTCGCCATCGTGTGCGGGTTTACCGGTCTCTGTTATGCCGAACTCGCGTCGATGATCCCCATTGCGGGCTCGGCCTACACCTACACCTACGCCACGCTCGGCGAGCTTGTGGCGTGGATCATCGGCTGGGACCTGATCCTCGAATACGCCTTCTCCAACATGGCGGTATCGGTCGGATTCGCGGGGCACGCCGTGGCCCTGCTCGATTGGTTTGGCATCCATCCCAACCTGCGCTGGATCTCGCCCGCCTATCTGCCCTCCGGCCTGACCGATTTGCAGGGGAACATGCTGTATTCGTCAGGATGGCATTTTGGTTTCAACATACCGGCCTTCCTGATCGTCATGTTGCTCACCATGGTGCTCGTCCGCGGCATCCGCGAATCCGCCGAAACCAACAACGTCATGGTGCTGCTCAAGATCGCGGCCATCCTGCTCTTTATCGGAGTCGGCGCGCATTACATTCACCCGACCAACTGGAAACCTTTCTATCCCAACGGCTGGTCGGGCGTCCTCACCGGGGGCTCCATCATCTTCTTCACGTACATCGGGTTCGACTCGGTCTCGACGGCCGCCGAGGAGTGCAAGAATCCGCAGCGCGACGTGCCCATCGGCATCATCGCTACACTCATCATCTGCACCATTCTCTATATCGGGGTCGCGGTCGTTCTTACCGGACTCATTAAGTGGACCGCGCTGGTCGACGATGCGGCCCCCGTCGTCAACACTCTCAAAAAGGTCTACCTCGCGAATCCCGGCGCGGCGCTCAACTGGACTCGCCTGGCCATCATCATCGGCGCGATGCTGGGCATGATCTCGTCCATCCTCGTCTTCCAGATCGGACAGGCGCGCGTCTGGTTCGCCATGTCGCGTGATCGGCTGCTGCCCTCGGTCTTCGCGAAGGTGCACCCCCGCTTTCGCACTCCGGCTACAGCCACCTGGGTCGCGGGTTTCGTTGTCGGCGTGCCGGCCGGTCTGCTCGACATCGGGACTTTCTCCGACCTCTCGAACATCGGCACGCTCTTCGCCTTCGTGCTCGTCTCCGCCGGTGTCTTGATCCTGCGCTACAAGGACCCCGGCCGGCGACGGGGGTTCCGCTGTCCTGGCGGCCCGCTTCTGCCGATACTCAGCATTTCCTTCTGCGTCCTGCTGATGGCCGGGCTGCCCATCATCACCTGGATACGCTTCTTCGTCTGGCTCGCTATCGGGCTGTTCATCTACTACTTCTACAGCCGCAAGCGCAGCGAATTCTCGTCGCGTCTCTGACAGCCATGAACGTCGAACAGGTCCGCAGCTTTCTGCTCAGCCTGCCTCACGTCGAGGAGACGATGCAGTGGGGCGACAATCTCGTCTTCTGGGTCGGAGATAAAGCGATCGGCGGCAAGATGTTCGCGCTGGCCAACCTCAGCGGGGGCGGTAACGGCGTGCTGTCGTTTGCCGCTGGACCGGAACGCTATGCCGAACTGGTGGAGGTTGAGGGTGCCTTTCCGGCTCCTTACATGGCGCGGATTTACTGGGTTGCCATCGAACGGTACGATGTCTTCTCCGTGAAGGAGCTCAAGGAGTATCTCTGCAATGCGCACACACTCACGTACAACAAGCTTCCGCAGCGCCTGAAGGATGTTCTGGCGCTCCCTGCGAAGGAACGGAAGAAGCTGATTGCGGAGCGCAGGAAGCAGGCTTCGAAAAAGTAGCTATCCCCTCCCTCTCACTGCAGTGCTTTTCCGTGCAAATCATTGATCTGATTAGGACTTTCATCCACCTCCTCGCGGAAAAATCATTGAAAAAGAATGACTTAGGGCTGCATCATAGAGGCTGAAGGCGTTTCAGCGCTCTCCTTGAAAAGAGGCAGGTTACAGGCGCGTCATTCATTTCAGGGTAGTTAGGAGAAAGACCACCGAAAAAAGCGAAACCCCGAGGCAATGAAGCCCCGGGGTCTGTATGTCCTATTTCCAGTATAGCGGCTCGAGCGAAATTCTCCGCCAACTTTTTGACTAGGGCCTCGCCTCGAAGACCATGTTGAACGGAGTTTCCGTCGCGCGGCGGAAGTGCCTGAATCCTCCGGCAGAGACCGCCTCGCCGATCTTCTTCTCGCCCGCCTGAGCGCCCAGTCCGGCACCTACCTCCTGCGAAAGCGATGCCGGTACGCAGATCACGGTCGAGGCGGAATAGTAAATTCGCCCGACCGGGTTGAGATTGGCGGCTACATCGTCTCCGGCGATTGGCTCGACGATCATCCAGGTGCCATCCTTCGACAGCGCCTCGTGGACATGGCTGGCGGCTCCAGCTGGGTCGCCCATGTCATGCAGGCAGTCGAAGCAGGCAACGAAGTCGTAGTCTTTGCCCGGAAAAGCCTTCGCCGGAGCGACGTCGAAGTGCACGCGATCCGCGATTCCCGCGTTCTTCGCTTTTTCACGCGCCGTTGCGATCGAGGCGTCGTGGTAATCGAAGCCGAAGAACTCCGACTGCGAATAGGTCTGGGCCATCAGCAGCGTCGACGCGCCGTGGCCACAACCGACGTCGGCGACGCGGGCACCGGCTTTGAGTCTTGCCTCCACGCCGTCGAGCGCGGGAATCCAGCTGGAGGTGAGGTTTGCTAGATAACCGGGCCGGAAAAAGCGCTCGCATCCCGCAAACAGGCCTTTTTCGTGCTCGTGCCAGCCGAAACCTTTGCCCGTGCGGAAGATCTCGGTCAGTTTCTCCTCGTCCTTCATGCAGGAGGCGACCATGTGATAGAAGCCGGGCAGATGCACCGCGCTGTCGTCCTGGGCAAGCGCGAAGGACTGCTCGGGCGTCATGTAGTAGGTGCCCGTCGCTCCGTCGTATTCGACATACTTCGAAGCGGCGTTGGCATTAAGCCATTCCCGCACGTAGCGTTCAGCGGTTCCGGTGCGGCGGGCGAGTTCAGCTGGAGTGAATTTTTCTCCTGCGCCCATGGTGCGGTAAAGATTGAGCTTGTCGCCGATCACGATCAGCGCGGCATGCAGCGCCGCGCCCATGTCTCCGACAGCCTGACCGAGCAGGGCGTTGAGTTTGTCCATATCAATCGGACGGTTTGCAATCTGGGTAGCCATGAATCTTCTCCTTGAGAAATGGAGTCATGCGGTCGCCGGGGAGGAACTGCCGGCAGCGTGGCATCAGCGGTGAAGAGAGGGATCGCGGCGCGGGCCACCGAATGACTTGGGTGCGCCATTATTACGCCTGGTGGGCGAGAAGACAAGGTCTACAGCACGGTTAGCCGACAAACAGCGATTGTGAGCATCGGCCAGAAAATGCGCTGAGTCAGTATGGCGCAGGTCCAGTTGAGCGATCTCTCCGGGTTTCGTGGACGGTCCGCATCTAATCATCAGTGGCCGCGGTCCGGCTTGAAAAAGCTGTTTTAGCAAAGTATCGCGCAACATCTCTCAAGGAGAATCAACGTGACCTATCTCGACTCCATGTTGGAACGTAACAAAGACTTTGCTGCCCAGCAGTCTGCTGCGGGCACACTGATGCCCTCACTTCCACGGGCGTTGCCGAATGTAAGGGCAATCATCATCGGTTGCGCGGATATGCGTGTGGATCCTGCTGATCTGCTTAAACTTAAACCGGGCGAGGCGGTAGTGATCCGGAATATCGGCGGTCGAATCACCACGGGGTTGTTGGAGCAGTTAGGTTTACTCGGGCGAATTGGTGCGGTTGCCGGAGAGATTCCCGGAGGAGGCGGGGAGTTTCACCTCATCGTACTTCAGCACACCGATTGCGGCATCACTCGCCTTGCGGGCGACCCCGCCATGCTGACGCATTATTTTCAAATACAGCAAGAGAAACTCAAGACGAAAGCGGTCACCGATCCGCGGGCGGCAGTTGCCGTAGACGTTGCTTCGCTCCGGGCGATTCCCGCATTGCCGGGCGACTGGCTTGTCTCCGGCCTCGTCTATGACGTGGCGACCGGACTTGTTGAAGTCGTCGTACCGCCCGCCCCGATTCGTGCTTCGTAAATTTAAATACAAAAAAATCAGGCCAATCTACTGCAGCACCAACCCTATGACCTTGTAGCAAAGGCCGCTCCTCCAGTACCGTCGAATCATGTCCGGAGTTACGCTCTCGCTTGCTGGAAAGGTCGCTCTCATCACCGGAGGCTCGCGTGGCATCGGCGCCGAAACTGTGCGCCTTTTTCGCCAGGCCGGAGCCAGCGTGGTCTTCAACTACCGCACTGCAAAAGCGCCGGCGTACGCACTGGTCGAGGAGGTGGGCGGCGCGAAGCATTGCATCGCGCTTCCGCAGGAGCTGTCAACGCCGGACCAGGGGCGGGCGCTGGTCGAGGAGACCGTCCGTGCCTTTGGACGCATCGACATTCTCGTCGCGAATCACGGTGTCTGGCCCGCGGAGGATGCGCCGATCGCGAAGATGTCTACCGAGCAGTGGCGCCAGACCCTTGCCGTCAATCTCGATAGCGTCTTTGGGCTCGCGCAGGGGGCCGTTACTCACATGCAGCGCCAGCCGCGATTGTCGCCCGAGGCAGCAGCCGGACACATCGTCTTCATCAGCTCGACCGCCGGCCAGCGCGGAGAGGCCAACCATGCCGACTATGCCGCCAGCAAGGGCGCGCTCATCAGCCTGACGAAGAGCCTCGCCTCGGAGCTGGCGCCGCAGGGCATTTACGTCAACTGCGTCGCGCCCGGATGGGTCGAGACGGACATGTCCGCTCCGGCGCTGGCCGATCCGGCTACAAGCGCAAAAATCTTTGCCACGATTCCGCTTGGGCGCGTTGCGCGTCCAACGGAAGTGGCTGCTCCGATCCTGTTTCTCTGCACGTCTTACGCCGGCTTCATGACCGGCGAGATCGTCAACGTGAATGGAGGCGCGGTGCTGGCCGGATGAAAAAATCCCTGATTCTTGCCACTTTGTTACTCTGCACGCTGCCTGGGCGCGCCCAGGCCACACAGCCTCCCGAAGACGCCATCGCGCACGCCAATGAGCAAAAGGCCCGCGCTCTCCTCGATGCTATGGTCCAGGCAATGGGCGGAGATCGCTGGCTGTCACTGCAAAACTCCTACTTCGAAGGGCGGGTCTCCGGGTTCTATCAGGGCAAGCCCACGGGAGCCATCCAGAACTACTTCCAGTGGCGCACGCCCACAGGTCAGGAACGCGACGAGTTCGGCAAGAAACACGATGACATCGTCATTTACGCCGGAAATGAATGCTGGGAGGTCACCTACCAGGGCAAAAAGGCCCTGCCTAAAGAGATCTGCGAGGACTACCTTCGGCGTCGCGATCACTCGATCGACGTCGCCATCCGGGTCTGGCTCAAAGAGCCCAACACCATCTTTGTCCACGAAGGCCAGACGCTTTCCGAGCGCCATCTCACCGACCAGGTCACGATGATCTCGCCGGCGAATGAATCCATCACCATCCAGATGGATGCCGAAACTCACCTGCCCCGCAGCCGCAGCTTTCAGTGGCGTGACCCGGTCTACCACGACAAGAACACGGAGCGCGAAGAGTACGATGACTACCACACCTTCGACGGCATCCCCACGCCTTTTTCCATCACCCGCTTCAAGAATGGAGATATGACCAGCCAGCGCTTCCTTTACAAGGCCGCTTACAACGTCCCGCTGCCGCCCGACGCCTTCAATATCGACGCGGCTGCGGCCAAGATCAAAAAGTGAGTCTGTCCAGAAGTGAGTCTGTCAAAAGATGAGCCTGGCCAGCAATTTAGCCGCTCCTGTAAACTCATCCAGGTGAATCCCGTCTATTCCTAAACATGGGACACATGGTATCCACGGAGCTTCCGCCGCTTGCGCGGGCAGAATCGGTCCTGGAGCTGGCCGACTTTGACGAGGTCGTCCGGCTGTACCGGCCGCGTATCTTCCGCTTTCTCATGACTTCGCTCGCCGATCGCGATGCCGCGGAATCGCTCACCCAGGATTGTTTTTTCAAAGCCTATAACGCCCGCCATCAGTTCCGGGGCGACTCCAGCCTGGGTACCTGGCTCACGCGCATCGCGCTCAACCTGGTCCGCGATCACCTCCGCAGCCGCCGCATGCGCTTCTGGCAAAGAACGCGCGATACGGCGCTCGACATCGTCGACATCGGCGACTGGGTCCCGGACGGCGCCAGTTCTCCGGAGGCGAGGGTGCTCCAGCGGGAGCGGGTGAGAGAAATCTGGCAGGCGGTCGAGAAGCTCTCGCGCCAGCAACGCACGGTCTTTATCCTGCGCTTTGTCGAAGAGCTTGAATTGTCAGAAATAGCCGAGACCACCGGGATGAACACCAGCACCGTCAAGTCTCACCTGTATCGCGCTCTGCGCATTGTCCGCGAGCGCGCCTCAGGCAAATCCGAAGGTGAAAAATGAACACGCACCCTAACCACTATCCTGACAGCTCGCACGATGAAGATGCTTCGCTCGAGCCGACGGGCGAATTCGTCTCGGCGCTCAGCGACTTCCGTTCAGCGGTCAACTATGTAGCGGAACGCGAGACAGCGAAGCCTGTAGCCTACAACTGGCTTGTGCCCGCGCGGCAACGCTACCGGAACGCTCAGCGCCGCCTCATCCTGGCATGGACCTGTGCCGCGCTGCTCTGCATCGGCGCCGTGCCTCTGCTGCATCAGACGAAGCCGGTTGCCACTCCGCCCGTAGTTGCGCAACAGAATAACCCGGGAGACGATACTGCGCTCCTCGAACAGGTGGACTCTGCCGTATCGGAATCCGTGCCCTCGTCGCTCGCGCCTCTCGCCACGCTCGACAACTGGAGCTCCAGCACATCCAGCAACGAAGTCACCCCTGAATCCTCGCTGAACAAAATGGAGAAAAAGAATGTTGCTCGATAACTACAAGCGCCCTGGAATTTTATTGTCCCTCGCTTCGCTCCTCTGCCTTGGTTCCACCATGCCTGCCTTTTCGCAGGGCTTCCAGGGGGGAAATCCCGGACCACCGCCCATGGAACGCTCTTTCCGCGCGGGTGGCCCCGGCCGCTGGTGGGATAAGCCTGAGGTGGCGCAGCAGGTCGGCATCACCGACGACCAGAAGAAAAAGATGGACGATATCTTCCAGCAGCACAAGCTGCAACTCATCGACCTGAAAGCTACTCTGGATAAGCAGGAAACCATCCTGCAGCCCCTGATAGGGGCCGACCAGCCGGACGAAGCGAAGATCCTCAGCCAGATCGACGCCATCGCTCAGGCCCGCGCCGAGCTTGAAAAGGCAAATGCGCGCATGCTCTTCGGCATCCGCACCGTCCTCACCGCCGATCAGTGGAAGAAGCTGCGGACCATGGCACAGACTCGCATGGATCGTGGCGACGGTATGCGTAAATGGGGCGGTCCGCGCGGCGAGGGACGAAGCGGACCCGGCGGCGGTCAGAATGGTCCCGACGGTGGCGCACCGCCGACGCCACCCACCCAGCCGAACGAATAGCCGCGCGGCAAAAAGAGAGGAGCGGGTCATTCGCTCCTCTTCTTTTATTGGCAAAAATCTGCCAATATGATCAGTCAGTTTGTCGAGGCCGTCCGTGACGTTTCAGAGGTTCATGTTTTTGCTTGCCGCGGGTATCGGGGCCGGGTTTATGGTTTTCGTTGCTCCGCAGATTCGTGAACAGCAACAACTCATCCATCCCACTCCGAATTCTGTAAGCACTTTCCTCGAGAATTACAGCCAGGATCCCGTAATCGCACTGTTTAGAGAGAACGAGGGTTCCTGGACGAGTTCGAGCAAGGGCGCATTCCCAGGTCGCTTGTTTATCACAAACAGCTACGAGCACCATACGGGCTTCGCGATTGAGTCGGGGGAGCAGGCGGTTTTAATGCAGGCCTTACGCTACCACCTCTATGGCCAACTGATCGGAAACGGGGCAGTGATCATCGACCGTTACGGTGATCACGGTGATCCGCAAAAGGGATTTGGCTTCGGCTATCGAATTGGCCAGAGTGTGGGACAAGTCACGGTGTTTCCCATAGCACTAGGGGCGTGCTCGCGCAACACTGCCTCCGGAGAACATTCAGGACGTGACGGTAAGTATTGCGGTGTCGGAAAAGTGGTTTCCCCACGAGTTTGAGGCGATTCAGGCAGGCCGTGAGATAGTTTCGCAGCGGCCGCCCCGGTGGCGGGAGTCTTGAGAGTGTCTTACTTGAATTTCACCTCGATCACACGGATCTCCGGATAGTTCTGGTTCCATCCCTCCGCTACGTGATCGAAGATCAGCCGGAACTCGCGCGTCTCACCGGGCTTGATGGGAGCCGCAGATACCGGCTCCGTATCGATGTACGGCTGATGCGTCCGGATCAGGTTCAGCGGCATCGTCTCCTTCTGCACAATCAGGTTGGTGTAATCCCGGAAAGCCACCTGCACGGTGAGGCCGGTCAGCGTCCGGCCGCCGTTGTTGGCCATCAGCCCATCCAGATAAGTCACTTTCGCACCGCCTACGCTAGAAGCCTCGCTCATCTTGATGTTTGAGAACACCAGGTTGACCGAATATGGGTCAGGCGGCGCCAGGCCCGCTCCGCCTGGATTCGCCGGCGGCGCATGATGGCCGCGCGCCAGGAATATCCCGAGAATGACCAACACAACGATCCCTGCGATAACCCAGGGAGCGACTGCGCGCGGTTCTCTGGCAGCATTCGGGTTCGGGGTCAAGAAATCTGGTGTTTGTCCGCCGGTTGCCATCAGCGCGATTTTACATCGGCTGGCACGGGCCGCGCCGCGCTCTTCCCGCCAAAGCAGCTATTAACTAAAAAATTAACTCGCGCGAATTTATTTCTAAAGTTAGAAACTTCTAAGCCGAAAATGTCTCTAAGACAGCAAGAGGGCAATCGCTTACTGCTGCAATGCGTAATGGGAGGGGGAAGGGCACGGCCATGCACAAAATATTCAACCGTCCGACCCGTCGACCCGGCAGGAGCGCCCGCCCAATCAGGCAGGACTCGGACTACGTCTATCAGGCGGCCACCGTTGTCGCTGCGCTTTTGCTCTTGCTTACAGCCGCGCTTTAAGCGGAAGCTCTTCGAGAATAGCCAACCCCGTTACAACTCCATCGCATACTGCGCTGGCGAATCTCCTCGCAAAACCTTCGCTTCCTTCGTCAGGTCGAAGACCAGCCGCTCCAGCACCAACCGCTTGTCCGGAGGCTGCGAGCGCAGCTCCAGATCGGCCCGCGCAATCAACCGGAGCGCTCGTGTAATTTCGCGGCTCGATTTGTAACGCCGCGCTTGCCGAATCAAATCGTCCGCCGCGAACGGAGGCATGCGGAAGCCCTGCCAGAGCGCCTGCCAGATTGCCCGCGAGTCGCGCACGTTCTTCTCGAGGATGACCAGCATCTGCCGAAAAGTCCGAGCCAGCATGTACAAGTGTCCGATTGCCGAATCTTCCCCGCCGTCGGAAGCGTTGAGCAGACCCTGCAGCAGAAGAAGCGCGCGCGGTGTATCCTTCGCCGAGATCGCGTCGGTCAGCTCATACAAAGAACGCTGCTTTGCCGCCAGCACCATCGTCTCCACATCGCCGAGCGTCACCTGGCGCTTCTCGCCCGCGTATAAGATCAGCTTGTTCCACTCGCTCGCGATCAGCATCATGTCCGCGCCCAGCGCATCCGCCAGTTCGCGTGCCGCGTCCGGATCGAAGCGTACGCCATTGCGCTCGCTCTCGGCCGTTATCCAGCGCAGCGCATCGGCTTCATCTGCGCGGGCCAGCTCGACGATGCCGCACCAATCACCGAGTGTCTCGCGAATCCGCTCGTATCGGTTCTTGTCTTCCATGTCAATGCGGCGCGGATCGGACGGGATACGAATGTGGTCGGCGATGAACAGGATGAGGCTCTGCGGATTCGCTGCGCGAAAATATTCTTCGATGGCCACGAACTCATCCTTCTTCGCGCCGCGCGTGTAGAGCGCCTTGAGGCCGCGGACAAAAAACACCTGGAAGGGCGCCATCAGCGAAGGCGTGCGTGCCCTGTCCAGCACTTCGAAGATATTGGTCTCGGCAAGGTCGAGATCCGACAGGCAGAAGTCTCTCAACCCCTCGGGAACCAGCGTCTCGAGCACCGCGCGGCGGCAGCGCTCGTACAGGAAAATCTCGTCGCCAAGCAGCACGTAACCTGCGCGCAGATTGTTTTCGCGCACCTCGGCGACAAAGCGATCCGCGGCGGCAAAACCCGCGCCCACTAACGGAGCTCCTGCAAAACACGCAAATTCATCATCAGAAGGACTCCAGAATATCCGACACCACCGCCCGGGCAAAGTCCTGTGAAATGCGCTGTACGGCTGCCGGATCTTCCTGGATAAAACTCACCAGGTCCTGCGTCGTCTCATACTGCTCGCGAAAGAGATAAGAGGAATTCTTATAGAGAATCTTGTGGTTCCGGTCGGTCAGGATCACGCGTGCCCGAATCGTAACCAGAAAGCTCGACGATTGCCCAGTCTGCGAGTTGTAGGTGAGTGGAACCACCTGAAAGCTGGTGACCGTTCCGGCCAGAGTCGCATCCGCATCCGGATCGTTGCCCGCAACCAGTTTGTACGGCGTTCGGCTCGAAAATTCGCGAATCACTTGCTGGGTAAAAGCCACCTCCGTGTGATACGACTGCGTGGCATTCTGGAAGGTCGGAATCGCGAGGACGTGTACCGTCTTCGGCAGGTGCGCCGCGGATCCCGCCGTGTGATAGCCGCAGCCGATGGAGAAGACAGCGAGAGAAAGAGCGAACAGGGCGTGGCGCATGCTGATCCATTTTCGCAGAGAGTGTGACACCGAGTCTCAGAATAAGGAAGTTCCCTTATCTGATTTCCCAGGCGCCGGACCACCCCTGTACTCCCTACAGCGCGCCCAAAGCTTTCTCGCGCTTTCCCTCGGCTTCGACTGATATGGATGCCGGCCAGCTATTGGGGCTCGGCTACTCCGCTTTCATGACCTGACGGATATACTGCTTCGAATCGAACTTCTTTCCGGTCGACGCGCCCGACATATACCGCACCGTGCCGAAGATGGGCCGGTCGAACCAGGGACGATCATGGACTCCGCCCATCGCCCACGCGATCCCGTTGTAGCCATTCGGATCGCGACCGTCGAGTTCGTATTTGTCGTTGAGAATCACCGCCCACTCCCACGCCAGCGCCGGGTTCGGCGCCCACTCCAGAATCTTCTTGGCCCAGTACATGCGCAGATAGTTATGCATCCATCCGGTCTTGACCATCTGCATCTGGGCCGCATTCCACAACTCGTCGTACGTCTCCGCCCGCTCAAGCAGCTCCAGCGTATACACCGGATCCCGCTTGTCCCGCGCATGCTCGCGCAGTGTCTTCTGCGCCCACTCCGGAGCGCACTCGATCGAGTCGTAGTTCGGGACATACTTGACAAAATTTGCGGAGAGCTCCCGCCATCCGATCAGCTCGTTGAGATAAGCGTCGCGCGCTGCCTGCGAGACTTTGCCCTGCCGCAAGGCATCATCGACCGCCAACGCAATCGTGACCGGACTGATTTGCCCGAAATGCAGGTAAGGAGACAACTGGCTCGTGCCGTCTACCTCTGGATGGTTGCGCTGCCTGGCGTAGTCTGCCAGCCCATGTGTGACAAAGTGTTTCAGCCGTTTGACCGCCGCGCGCGTCCCGCCAGTGAAGCTGTCGACGGGTTTCACCGAGCGGTCGAAATTCGTCCACCCTGCGGTCACATCGTCTTTCACCGCGAAGCTTTCGAGCCCCGAAGGACGAGCCCACGCTCTCTTCACCTTCGTGCGCTTATTTGCGACGAGATACTTCGGCAGCTCTGCCAATAATTTCGGCCGCATGATGTGCAGCATGTACTGGTGCTTCGGAAACAACGACGACGGGACGACGACATCCGCATCGACCGTCCAGAAAGGAAGCGTCAGCCGCTTCGCGAGCACCGTACGCCAGCGCTTCGGCTCGCGACAGGGATTTTCATCGCCGATCACCATGGATGCGCCGACCTCTCTCAAGAATCCGTCGAGCGAGTTGCTCGGAGGCCGTCGCACAACGAAGCTCACATTCCTCTCGGCGAGATCCTCTTCAATGTCAGAGAAGCCCTGGTTGAGAAACGCGTAGTGTCGCAGGTTGGCGTGGGGAAAGTTGGAGATCGCGGAGAAGTAGACGATCACCGGCTGGCCCAGCTCATTGCTGATCTCGATGGCCAGATCGAGCGCGGGATTATCAATGCCCCGCTGCGCACGCTGCATCCAGTAGACGACGCTTTTGCCATCTTTCAGGGGAGAGCCAGACCGGCGCACCGTCACTCGCGGATTGTCGGCGAGTTTCCTGAGAAATTCCGGCATTGCTTCCTGTCCCTTCATGTGCCCAACCATCTGCATCACTCTCGTCCCCATGGTAGTCGGCGCGCCTACACTTCGTTGGCCAGACTCGAACCAGCTTTGCGCTCACAGAAATATCCTTCGCAAGTGTTCCGTCTCTCGAAACGGAATACTGCCCGGACTGCTTTTTGACAGAACAATCACAGAGAAGTGACATTTCCGTGACATCACTTCACCGGCTGAGCGACTACTTTATGGGGGCTTTCCTGACCGCGAGCGCCAACCCGGACCATGTTCGGATCGCCGGCATGGGGATGACGGCGGAAGGCAAAGGAGCAACTCATGCGAACTCCATTGCGGATCGCTTTCTACGGGCTTTTATGTGTGGGACTGTCATTGCCGGCGTGCATGCTGGCCAAAGCTGATGACGACGGACCTATCCTGAAGAAGCTGAAAACTGTAAGCACCGTCGCATCGACCGTTCCTGGAAACGGGGACGTCAACCCCTACGGAATCGTCCGCGTTGAGCACAGCGTCGGCAAGCTCGAAGCCGGCAATATTCTCGTCAGCAATTTCAATAACGTGGGGAATGTCCAGGGAACTGGAACCACCATCGTCGAGATCTCCCCGGGTGGCGCTGTGACCCTCTTCGCCCAACTTGACCCAACCATGCTTCCTGGCTCCTGCCCTGGCGGCATCGGCCTGACGACGGCGCTCGCTGTTCTCCGTTCGGGATGGGTCATTGTTGGAAGCGTCCCCACTACCGGTGGAAGCCTGGTCCCCGGCAGCAATGGCTGTCTGATCGTCCTGGACAGCAACGGCGATCCCGTCGAAACCTTCTACGGCTCGCTCATCAACGGCCCGTGGGATATGACCTGGCTGGAGCGTGGAAACGAAGCTATGCTCTTCGTCACCAACGTTCTTGACGGAACCGCAGCTGCTGCCGGCAGCGTGGTCCATCGGGGCACGGTAACGCGCATCAATCTCGGAACCTCGACAACCCAGATGCCTTGGATCAAATCGATGACGGTCATCGGCTCCGGCTTCGACCAGCGTACCGACCCAGCCGCCCTGGTCCTCGGAATAACCGGAGTCGGACTGAGCCCGAACTCTCATGACGACGACCACGATAACTGGAGCGACGACGACCACGCCCGCGTGCTTTACGTTGCAGACACCCTGAACAACCGCATCCGGGCAATCTCCAATCCACTCTTCCGTACTGACTCCGACGGCACCGGTGCGCATTTCGCATCGGGAGGCGCGCTGAATGCGCCCCTCGGCCTCACCGTATCTCCGAACGGACATGTTCTCACCGTGAATGGAGGTGACGGCTTCATCGCCGAGTTCAACGCGCATGGAACCCAGATCGCGAAGGAACTGATCGATACCGGCGGCGGACCCCCTCCTGGCGCTGGTGACCTCTTTGGATTGATCTATGTTCCCGATTGGGGAATTTACTTCGTCGACGACGGCAGCAACACGCTCAACCTGCTGCACTGACAATTCGCGGCCCGGCTTCAGATATTTGGAGCCGGGCTCTCATCCTCTGCGCCTTGCTTCTACCACAGCCCCCAGGCGCGGCTGATGTAGTCGGTCATAGTCATGGTGATGAGCACCACGAAGGTGAAGAAGCCAGCCGCGACAGTGAGCTTTGTTAGCCGCGAGCTGTACTTGACGTGCATGAAGAAAAGGATGACCAGCACGGCCTTGATGCAAGCGATGGCCAAGGCGACCACGGCGTTGAAGGCGTACATATCGATGTAGGACGCACCCACCGTAATCGCCGTGAAAAGCATCAGCAATCCGAAAATGATCCCATAGACCCTGGGGCCGACGATGTGCTCTTCGTGATGCGTCGGCTCTGTGTCGAGTATTTCCTGAGCGTGAGTTTCTTCAGACATCGTTAGCCCTCAAATCCTTTTGTACTGCAATCACTGGTGCCGGCTGATCAGATATAACAACGGGAACAGGAAGATCCACACAATGTCGACGAAGTGCCAATACAGTCCGAAGTTCTCCACCGTCGTCATGTGCCCTTGCGTGTATGCTCCGCCCCAGGCGCGTATCACCAGGATGATCAGGATCGAAACGCCGATGATCATGTGCAGAGCATGCATGCCCGTCATTGCGAAGTAGAGCGAGAAGTACACCTGGGTCTTCTCCGCCATGTCGGGCGCGAGCGGCTTGTCCTCCGGATAGTTCGGGTCTTGATGCGTGAACCCCGCGGCGCTGAAGTTTAATCCCGGGACGTGACGCTTTTCCCATTTCTCGCGATACTCGACCGCCTTGATGCCAAGGAAAACGCCACCCAGCACAATCGTGGCCAGCAGCCAGCCCACCAGCGCCTTGCGCCAACGCATCTCCGACGAGTAGACGGCCATGGCCATCGTAAAGCTCGAGCAGATAAGCACGGCGGTGTTGGTCGCGCCCAACGCGATCGACAACTGGTGGCTGCCGGCAACGAACGCCGGGTAGTACCAGTTGCGGTAAATCAGGTAGGCGCAGAAGAGGCCGCCGAAGAACATGATTTCCGTCAGCAGGAAGAGCCACATGCCGAAGGTCGAGGTTTCCCTCTGCTGTTCCAGATTCGCAAAATGGTGCCGCAGGTACGGCGAATGCTCGTGCTCTGCGTGTTCTTCCGGATGGGTTGCGATCACCTGGCTATCCAACGGTCTGCACCTCGTGCTTGGTCTTGTTCGCCAGCCACTCGTAGTCGTACGCTTCGTAATCGACAACCGGCGTCTCGACGAAGTTTGTCGTCAACGGAGGCGACTGGATTTGCCATTCGAGGCCGGTAGCCTGCCACGGGTTCGACCCGGCAATCTTGCCGTACTTGAGCGACCAGGCCAGGTACAGTAGCGGAAGAACGTACCCCACTCCCAGCACCGTCGCACCCGCCGTAGAGAGCACGTTCAGCACCTGGAACTCGGGCGGATAGGCGGCATAGCGGCGCGGCATGCCCAGGTATCCAAGAATAAATTGCGGGAAAAAGGTCAGGTTAAAACCGATAAAGGTCGTCAGCGCGGCCAGCTTCGAGATGCCCTCCGGATACATTCGGCCAGTCATCTTCGGCCACCAGAAGTGGATGCCGGCGAGGAACGCCATCAGCATGCCGCCCACCATCACGAAGTGAAAGTGCGCGACGATGAAGTAGGTCTCCGTCAGATGAATATCCATGCCCATCGACCCGAGGAATACACCGGTCAAACCACCGATCGTGAACAATCCAATGAAGCCGAAGGCGTAGAGCATCGGCGTCTCAAAGGTGATCGAGCCCTTGTACAGCGTGAACGACCAGTTGAAGATCTTGATCGCCGAAGGCACCGCAACCAGCATGGTGAGCAGCGAGAAAACCAACGCCGAGTAATTCGAGACGCCCATGATGAACATGTGGTGCGCCCAGACGAAGAATCCAAATACCGCAATCGCAACCGAGGAGAAGGCCACGGCGGTGTATCCGAAGACCCGCTTGCGCGAGAAGGTGCTGATGACCTCGGAGATGACGCCAAATCCCGGCAGAATCATGATGTACACGGCCGGATGCGAGTAGAACCAGAACAGGTGCTGGAAGAGCAGTGGATCGCCGCCCTTGGCCGGATCGAAGACCCCGATGCCGATGACGCGCTCCAGAATCACCAGAACCAGGGTAATGGCCAGCACCGGCGTGCCCAGCACCATCAGGACCGACGCCGCGTAATGCGACCATACAAACAGCGGCAGACGGAACCAGGTCATGCCCGGCGCGCGCATACGGTGAATCGTGACGATGAAGTTCAGGCCGGTAAAGATGGAGCTGAAACCAGCGACGAATATGGCCAGGCCTGCGGTAATGACATGCGTGTTCAGGTAATGAGTGCTGAGCGGAGTGGTGAAGGTCCAGCCCGTATCCACGCCGCCAAGGGTGAGCGCCGCCAGCACCAGGATGCCGCCTAAGACGTACAGGTACCAGCTCAGCAGGTTGATCTTGGGAAAGGCGAGATCTTTGGCGCCCACCATGATCGGAATCAGGAAATTACCAATGGTCGCCGGCACCGAAGGCACCAGGAACAGGAAGACCATGATGATGCCGTGCATGGTGAACATCTTGTTGTAGGTGTCCGCCGCCATCAGGTCGCTCGGAGGAGTCAGCAGCTCCAGCCGGATCATTCCTGCAAAAAAGCCGCCGATGAAGAAAAAGATCGTGATCGAGATCAGGTACAGGATCGCGATGCGCTTGTGATCTCCGGTCAGTAGCCAGCTCTTCAGGCCGTATTCCTCGTTCAGATAGGACCGCTTCGGCAGCGATGCCGTCTGCTGGTCCGGAAGCATAACGATTGTGCTCATGGCTTCACCCCCGCCGGCGCTGCTGGCGCCGGTTGCTGCACCCGGGTTGCAACCGGGCTTTGCGCCTGGTTTTGCACTGGGCTTTGTATCTGGCTCGTGTTCAGCGTTTGCTGAACACGATAGTTTGTGTTGAGTTTCTTGATGTATTCCACCAGATCGATCAATCCCTCTTCGCTGATCTGGCCCTGATAAGTCGGCATGATGGGCGCATAGCCGGCAGTCGTGTGCATCGTAGGATTCAGAATCGAGTCCCGCAGGAAAGCGTCATCAACCATCGCATACGACCCGCTGGTAAGCTGCACTCTTGTCGAGTACGACTCGGCGAGGTTGGGACCGCGCGCTCCGGCGTTACCGGAATGGCAGGCATTGCAGCCCAGGCTGGCGAACAACCGCTCGCCATTTTGCGCCAGCGACATGCCGCTGGTCGAACCCTCCGTCCAGGCCTGGTACTCCTCGGGCTTCATCACCGTGACCTCGCCGATCATCTCCGAATGCAAGGTGCCGCAATACTGGGTGCAGAACAGGTGATACGTTCCCGGCTGCGTGGCCGTAAACCAGACTGTCGTATATCGTCCCGGGATGACCTCGCGCTTCACGCGAAACGCGGGAATCGAATAGCTGTGGAAGACGTCCTGCGAGATCATCGTCAGCTGCACCGGCCTGCCCAAAGGCACATGCAGCGCGTTGATTTCATGCTGCCCGCCCGGATGCTCGGCCTTCCACATCCACTGCTTGCCCACGATGTAGATATTCATAGCGTTGGTGGGCGGATTGTAGATGCGGAAATAAAGCAGTGCGCCCCAGACGAAGCAAACCATGAAGAGCGCCAGCGGAATGATGGTCCAGGTGGCTTCGAGCAGAGTGGAGCCCTCGATCTGGGTGGCTTCGGGATTCCGCTCCTTGCGATACAGGATGGAGAAGCCGGTGACCAGCGCCAGCACCAGCGCCATGCCCACCAGCGAAATCAGGATCAGAAAGAAATAGAGTGCATCCGCATAGGGAGCGATGCTCGACGCTTCGGGCGGAAAGAGCGCGAAGTGCGTGAGCCAATTAACTAGAAACTGCCAGAGTACTGGACTGATGAAGTAGTGCATCGTTCCCTTTTATCCGTTGGCGTTTTTCTCATCGTGCTTCAGATCACGCCGGAACATGATCGTCATGTAGCTGCCCAGACCAAAAACCGTGATCAACCCGCCCAGCTGTACGACGCGGGCAATCACCAGGCTGTGCCGATTCAACTTTGGATCGTAGCGATAGCAGTAGGTCAGGATCGCATCCACCGGCGAGCCGATCTTTCCCGCCGAAGCCTCCACCAGGCCCAGCCGCAAGTCGTTGGGCGGATACTCAACCCCCAGGTAATACTGCGAAAGCCTGCCCTCGGCGGTGAGAAGCTCAATCGCGCTGGCGTGGGCAAACTGGTTCATTACGCCGTCGGGTCCCGGCACGCGTACATAGCCGAAGCCAACCGCACTCGTCAGAGAATCGATCGCTGGCTGCTGGCCAGTCAGGAAATGCCAGCCATTGGCTGTCTCCGGATGCCCATAGCGCTTTATATAGAGCGCCTTTTCTTTGGCGGCGATCTCCGGAGTTTCACTCGGGTCGATGCTGACGAAGACCACATCGAAGTCTTTGCCGGGAACGAACTTCACCATTTCCAGCGCGCTTACCAGCCCGTCGATCTCCTCCGGGCAAACGATCTTGCATTGGTAGTACACCAGCGAGAGGACCACGGGCCGCTTGCCGAAGTATTCGCTCAGCCGGACCGCCTTGCCTGTCTCGTCGCGAAACTCACCGTCGAGAGGTATCCGGGTGTTCAGCTTCTGCGTGATCGTGACCTTGTCCAGTAGCGCCGGAGGGTGGTCGCTCACCTCGCCCATCTGCTTGTCGCCATAGCTGGAAACCTGGGCGAGCGCGGCGGAGGCGAACAAGCAGGCGAATGCCAGCGCAGCCAATCCGGCCGTCACCGTCGCTGTCCAACTCCGCATTAGCTCGACTCCCCGCATTCCTAATCCCTAATCCCTGTCTTAATTATTATTCGCTTTGGTCGATGCCTGCTCTCCGGCCTCTCTCGCCGGAGACATTTCCTGCTGCTCGTAGCCGGTACGGGCAAACCCGTCGGTCAACGGAGACTGCACCGCAGGCTTCGAATCTCCCGCCATGAGCGGCCCGGACGACGCCGGCTGTGCCGCCACCGGCAGCCCGCGCTGCGCGATCAGCTCCATGGCGCGCTCAATCGGAATCCTCACCTTTCCCTGCGACTGGTCGACCCAACTGTAATGATCGAGCAGCAGATCCTCGCGGGCGTGCAGATTGACGAGGTCCTCGTTCCCGTCATCAGCCTGCAGCCGCGGTGTCGGAAAGGTCTGCGTCAATTGCTGCAGCTGCTGCTGCTCGGCCGCAGGATTCGACTCCATGTTCTTGAGCTTGCCAGCCTGGGCCGTGGAATTTGCGTTCCACTTATTCGGAGCACCATCGCTCTTCTTGATCCCGTTATTAATAAGGATGCCCAGGCCGAAGCAGAAGACGAAGAAAACACCCACGGAAATGAAGAGTCCCGTCAGGAAGACCATGATCCCCCGCACGCTAACATCGGTGACTTCGTAGCCCTCCCGCAGAGATGCGGGTTTGTCGTGGGACTCGTGCTCTTCAGGCGTGTGCATGTTCAGGCTCCAGAAGCTCTACCAGGTGTGGATCGTTCGTGGCAATCAACGGACGCTGCTTGAGCTGGGTAAAGAAATAGGCCAGCCAGAAGGCCACCAGCGCTACCGGCAGCGTGGCATACTCCAGCATCCCCACGCTGAAGTGCAGGTTCCGCCGCGCATCGGGGAAGTTCGGCTCAATCAGCCACCACAGGTCCCATGCGCGCGCGAAGATCATGATGCAGCAGACCACGGCGAGACGTTTCTTGATGCGCTTCAGGCCGCTCGACAGCAGCAGCGTAAACGGGATCAGCCAGTGGAAGATGACGTCGAGCGTCGCGATCACACCCCAATTGCCGCGAATGCGGTCAAGGTACCAGGGAATCTCTTCCGGCGAGTTGCCTGACCAGATAATCAGGAACGAGGCGAAGGCGAGATACATGTTCAGCATGGTGAAGGCGAAGCATAGCTTGCCCATATCGTGCTGTTCGGTCCCGCGAAACATCGTCTTCATCGGCTCCGCCCGCGACAGCCCGATCAGCGTCAGGATGGAGAGCGCGAGCACTCCGTATCCCTCCGCCACCAGGAACTGGAAGCCGTATACCGTCGAGTACCAGGTTGGGTCGAGCGACATCACCCAATAGATCGCTACGCCGAAGAGCAGGATCGCATAGAGTAGCGTCCCGAAGCCGCTCAGGTTCTCGAACTTCGTTCTCCAGTAAGGAACATTCGGCTCGGGATCGGCATCGCGCTTAAGCGACCACTTGTTCAGCAGCGTGACGTACAAGGCAAGAATTGCAAACGTCAGCAAAGAGTAAACCCAGAACGACGTCACGTTCAGAATGCCGTGTTTGAAATGGATCGCATGTGCCTGCTCGTTGGTGATCAAGCCGTTCTTCAGCGCCTTTGCCCAGTCCGCATACTTCGCCCAGATGTATAGCTTGCCAAACGACGCTCCAAAGATTCCCACGGGCAGGAACAGCAGCAAGACCAGCGGCCAGGTACGTGTCATCGCTTCGAGCGGCCGGCGAATGATCAGCCCCCACTTGCCGCCTGACAGATACTGCACCATGAGCAGCACCATCGCGCCAAAGCAGAAGTTGAAGCACATCATGTAACCGTGCAGCCAGGCGCGCAGAAAATGATTCCAGGCGTCGCCGCTGAGAAAGCCGAGGATGATGGCGATGACCAAAAAAACGACCCCCACAGTCAGCGCGCGGGTGCGCCAGACATCGACAAATGCCGGCGCATTCAGATCTTTGGGCAGCGTCTTCGCGTGATATCCGTTTGCCATGCGTTCTTCCTGCATTCCTTAATTCGAGGCCGGCGGTTTGGCGGATTTGCCGCTGCCCGCGTTCGTCGTTGCTGATTTCTTTGGAGCCTGAATCGTCGCGTTCGGGGCATTCACGCCCTTAGCCGGAGCTCCGGCCAGAATCCCCGTCGACGGGGTAGCCTCCACGTTGGTATCGACCGCTATCGGCCACGGACCGGCATCGCTCGCCGGCAGACCTTCCTTCTCGGCGATGTCGGTCAGGTTTTCGACCTTCGCGCCCTGCGGCACATCCGATTGTTTCGCATTCTGGCTGAGTTGCAGCGCGCGAATATACGCGGCCACAGCCCACCGGTCTGCCGGAGTGAGCTGAGAAGAGTAATCGGGCATCGCCCCATAACCGTTGGTCATCACGAAGAAGTAGTGGCTGAGGGGCTGAGCCAGGCGCTTTGGGTCGTGATAATTCCCCGCCGGCTTGTAACCGCGCTCAACAATCATTCCCTGGCCGTTGCCCACGCGTGAGTGGCAGGGGGTGCAATAAACGTTGTACCGCTCCTGTCCGCGTTCCAGCACCTGAAGGGTCGCCGGGAAGGGCAGTGCGTCCTGCTCCTTGCCGTTCACCAGACCGGTGTAGAAATACTCGTCTTCGCGCAGCTGCCCGCGTGCCACGGTGTGCTCTACCTGCGGACGGACCGAGCGTCCGTCGGCGAAGAATTGCGACTCGCGCTGCGGAATCATCTTCGGCTGATCCTGCATATCCTGCCGGCATCCGGCAACGAACATCAGCGCCGCCGCGGCCGAGAGCGTGAGCGCGCGAGCGGAGTGCGCCCGGATTTTCTTCATGGGATTAATACTCCACCTCCACGACCGAAACCGGCGCGAAGCCCTCGAGAAACGACCGCGTTTCCGCTGGCTCGAACTTCGGATCGTTGGCTTCCACGCACAAAAAGAATTTGTCGCTCGTCGCGCCATTACGAAAATTCGGAGCGTTGAAGAGCGGGTGATACACCTGCGGCAGTCCATTCAGCGCCAGCATGCCGAAGGCCGCCGAAAGCCCCGCGAACAGAATCGTCCACTCGTACGCCGGGACCACAAACGCAGGCCAGGAGAAATACGGACGCCCGGCGATATTCAGCGGATAGCTCCATACCGAGATCCATGTCTCCAGGCTGAACATGGCGGTCACGCCCAGCATGCCGCCGATCAGGCACACCAGCGAGACCTCATTCTTGTGAAAGCCGATAGCCTCCGCCGCTTCTTCCACCGGATATGGCGTGTAGCAATCCATCCGGCGATAGCCCGCAGCGTAGGCGTTCTCGGCGGCCCTCACCAGTTGGCTCGGCGTATCGAATTCGGCCAGCAGGCCGTACGTTCCTTCGCGTTCAGGCATCAGTCACCTGCCTCGTGTGATAGTTCAGCTTCGGGCCGTATCTTGGCCTGGGGCAGCATCATGCGAATCTCTGACATGGGAATCATGGGCAGGAAACGGATAAAGAGGAAGAACAGAAATGTAAACAGCCCCAGCGTTCCGACAAAGGTTGCGTAGTCCCAGCGCGTGGCGCGGTAGGTGCCCCACGACGACGGGAGGTAGTCGCGATACAGGCTGGTGACGACGATCACGAAGCGCTCGAACCACATGCCTGTATTAATGATCAGCGACATGAGGAAGATCAGCGCCGGATTCGCTCGGAACTTCCTGATCCAGAGCAGTTGCGGCAACGCGATGTTGCAGGTGACGAGAACCCAGTAGGACCAGCCCATCGGCCCGAACATGCGGTTCCACATCATGAAGTATTCCCAGTGGCTGGCCGAGTACCAGTAGGACATGAAAACTTCGGTCGCGTAACCGTAGGCCACGATCAGGCCTGTCGCCAGCATCACCTTGCCCATGTTGTCGATGTGGCGGATGGTGATCATGTCTTCCAGGTGATAGAACTTGCGGATGGGAATGGCCAGCGTGATGACCATGGCAAAGCCGGAGTAGATGGCGCCGGCGACGAAGTAGGGCGGAAAGATCGTCGTGTGCCAGCCGGGTACGAGCGCCACCGCGAAATCGAAGCTGATAACCGTGTGTACGGAGAGCACCAGCGGCGTTGCCAGGCCTGCCAGAAGCAGTGAGGCTGTTTCATAGCGGACCCAGTGCCGCACCGAACCGCGCCAGCCGAGTGCCAGCCAGCCGTACATGAACTGAGCAATCTTCGACTTCGAGCGATCCCGCAGCGTGCCCAGGTCGGGAATCATGCCGATGTACCAGAAGACCACCGAAATCGTCGCGTATGTCGAGACCGCGAAGACGTCCCACAGCAGCGGCGAGCGGAACTGCGGCCATACATTCATGGAGCTTGGATAGGGAAAGAGCCAGTACCCCAGCCAGGGGCGTCCGACGTGGATAAGCGGGAACATGCCGGCGCACACCACGGCAAAGATGGTCATGGCCTCGGCGAAGCGGTTGATCGAGTTGCGCCAGCCCTGCTTGAACAGAAGCAGAATCGCCGAGATCAGCGTTCCGGCGTGGCCGATACCGATCCACCACACGAAGTTGATGATGGCAAAGCCCCATGCCACAGGGATGGTAATGGCCCAGATCCCGGTGCCTCGCAGGAAGAGCCACACAACCGCGACGAGCAGCATGGTGGCCACGCCGCCCGCCAGCGTGAAGCCGGCAAACCAGCCCAGCGGCGTGTGCGGAGTAAGCACGATGCGCGAGATCTTTTCCGTGACCGACTTGAAAGTGTGACCGGGCGCGATAACCCGCTGTTCCCCGGTCACGGGATCAAGCATGGGGTCATTTACCGGTGCGTCTTTGGTTGCCATCGCTTTAACCTCTTAGCCTCGGACCTTTTTAGCTGTTCTCCGCCGCGAATTCCCCGCGCGCAGCGGCCAGTTCCGTGTTGATGTTCAGCACTTCCGCTACATAGGTGGTGCGCGGACGCGTGTTTATGTCCTCCAGCACTCCGTAGCTGCGCTCCTGGCGCTTCAGTTTCGACACTCTGCTGTCGCCGTCATTAATATTGCCGAAGACGATGGCGTCGGTCGGGCAGGCTTGCTGGCACGCCGTCACAATTTCCCCGTCGCGGATCAGCCGGTTTTCCTTATCGGCCGCGATCTTCGTTGCCGTAATGCGCTGTACGCAGTAGCTGCACTTCTCCATTACGCCGCGGCTGCGCACGGAAACATCCGGGTTGCGCATCAGCTTCAGACTCTCCGTCTCGTAATCCGAGTAAAGCAGGAAGTTGAAGCGACGCACCTTGTATGGACAGTTGTTGGAGCAATAGCGCGTGCCCACGCAGCGGTTGTAGACCATCGTGTTCAGGCCTTCCGGCGTATGCACGGTCGCGCCCACCGGGCACACCTGCTCGCACGGTGCGTTCTCGCAGTGCTGACAGGCCATCGGCTGGAAATGCGCCCGCGGGGCGGCCAGGTCGCCTTCGTAATAGGTGTCGACGCGGATCCACTGCATGATGCGCCCCATCGTCACCTGATGCTTGCCCACGACTGCGATGTTGTTCTCCGCATAACAACTCACCACGCAGGCGTTGCAACCGACGCAGGAGTTCATGTCGATCGACATGCCCCAGGCGTTGTGGTCGTAGCGATACGACGGGAACATGCTGGTCGTCGGCTCGGGGACGTCTTTTCCCTCGCCCTCATGGGCGAACTGCGGGTGTTTCTTGAATTCTTCGAGCGTCGCGTAGCGGATAATCCCGCGATCGATCGCCTCATTGCCCTCAAGCGAGTGCGTCCCGCTGCCATCGCCGCCCACAGCCACGGAGCGATGATCCTGATAATGGCTCTTGGTGACTGCAAAGCCCCATACATCACCGGTCTTCTTCACCGTCGCGCCGGTCGCGAAGAGCGGCGAATCTGAAGACCTTATCTGGTAGGCGTTGAAGCCCACTCCGCTGCCCACGCGGCCTGCAGCCTGGCGACCGTGTCCCAGGTGCAGAGTGATGCTTCCGTCGGCATGGCCGGGGACGGCCAGTACCGGAGCCAGCACCTTCTTCCCGTTCAGCGTGACCTCGATGACGTCGTGCTCGGCCACACCCAGCTTCTCCAGCGTCGCATAGCTCATCAACGCCGCGTTGTCCCAGGAGAGATTCGTCACCGGGCGAGGCACTTCCTGCAGCCATCCCACGTTCGCGTAACGTCCATCGTAGACATTCGGATCGGGCCGGAAGATGATTTCCAGTGAGTCCGCCGGAGCCTGCGCAGCCGGAGCCGGAATCGACGCCTTGCCTCCGCCGCCTTTGGGCGCAAACGCCGTATCGGCAATGAAGCCGTCATGGAGCGCCTTGCGCCAGCCGAAATCGGCGTCGGTGCCCTTGGCTCCCGTTTTGTCCTTCCAGGTATCGCGCACCGCGTCGTAAGCCGAGACATCCGGATTGTCGAGCAATGATTGAACGATCTCGTGCGCCGAATGGCCGGCATAGAGCGGATCGATCATCGGCTGGATGACGCTGGCCGTTCCGTCATAAGCCCGCGCGTCCGACCAGGCCTCGAGATAATGTGTCCCGTTGATGTGCCAGTTCGCGAGCAGCCCCGTCTCGTCGTTGTGCAGTCCGAGATGCACGACCGTCTTCACCTTGCCCATCGCATCTCCAAACTGCAGGTCCGCGGGCGCCGAGTAGACCGGATTGGCGTTCAGGATCACCAGCCATTCCACCTTGCCGGCGTTCATATCCGCTACCAACGACTTCAGGTCGTCGCCCTGGATCGAAGGCAGCGGATTCACGGTTTCCGTGTAGACGACCGTCTTTCCGACGTTACCCAGCGCGTCGTTGATGGCCATCGCCGCCAGGTGCACGCCTACCGATTGCTGCTCACCCGGAATCACGACGCTCTTGCCGCCATTGGCCTTCAGGTCCTTGGCAACTGAAGTCAGAAACTTCTGGGCATCGTCCGACCATGTATACCCGGACGGAGCTGAACCCACGCCTACCGCCGCGGCCAGCGCCGCCGCGAAGCCGGCAATGTCGCTTGCCCGCAGCGCCTGGCGATGATCCGCTTTGAGGCCGGTGGTTGTCGTCATGCTCTCGACGGCGTACAGCCGGTTCATGCCGTAGTCGCCCGAGCCTGCGCTCTCTAGCTTCCGGCGCGTGGCGTAATCCTTGGCCAGCTTGTGGAAGCCGGGCTGCGCCGCTCCGGAGAGGAAATCCGCATCGAGCGTGACGATTACGTCCGCCGCATCGAGCTTGTACTGCGCGTCTGCGTAATCGCCGAATGCCGCCTTCGACGCCGCATAGGCTGAGTCGCGATTCACCGGGTCGTACTGCACCAACTTCGCCTTGGGATACGCCGCCTGTGCTTTCTTCCACTGCGCCGCCAGGGTCGGTGAAGTCACCGTACTGCTCAGAAAATAGAGGCCTTCCCCGCCCGTTGCCTTCTTGTCGGCGAGCGCCGAGCGGAAGCTAGCTTGAAAGACTGGCCAGGTACCGTTTTCGCCGCGATGCAGAATATGCTGAGACCGGTCGGGATCGTAAAGGTCAAGCAGCGTTCCCTGCGTGATCGGGTCTGAGCCGCCCTTGGTGATTGGATGCTCCGGGTTGCCGTCCACCTTGATCGGCCGATAGGCGTCGCTCTTGACCAGAACCGGAATCGCCCCGGTCGGGAACGGGAAAGCCGTTGCGAAATAAACTGGCTTGCCCAGCACCAGGTCTTCCGGAGCCTTGACGTAGGGATAAATCATCTCGTCCGGCTGTTTGGTGCAACCTGCGAGGCCGGCCAGCGCCATCGACGCGCCCATCATCTTCATGAAGCCGCGGCGCGAAACCGGATCGATCCATTCCGAACTGTGCTGCGGAAACTCCTGGCTCAGGGCCGCCTCGAACTCCGGCGTCCCGGCCAGCTCGTCGATCGAGCGCCAATACTTCTTGCCGGTCTGCCCGGCGAGCTTGGCTCGCACCTCGGCAAGCGTCAGCCTCGCGCTTCCATTTCCTTTTGCCATGTCCTGACTTTCTGCGCTGCCCATCTCAAGCCCGCGGTCCCTCATCGGTGGCATACCTCGCAGCTTGAAAGATCCCGTGGAGACCGGATGTTGTAGTGCTGCACCAGGAAATCGCCCAGCGCCTCCTGGCTCGTAAACTTCGTATAGCTTGTTGTCTGTGCGGGCTGCGCACTGCTGGGTGCATCGGTAGTCTGCGCATTCACCACCGGAATCAGGTGCAGCGAAGCCTGCTCCGAACTGCCGGCACCAGGATTGGGATCGGTCGTCGTGCAGTTCACCGACTCCGCTGTCGGTGTACCGGACTTCACGTCCGAGGCCGAGCACCACACCGGAGTCATCTCCGATGCGCCTTTCCACGCCATGTTGTAAATCTCGCTCGTCGGCCGCAGATTTACCTTCGGGTTGCGATGGCAGTTAAGACACCACTCCATTTGCAGAGTGTTCTGCTCATACATGATGGGCATTTCGTCCACGCGGCCGTGGCAGGTGGAGCACCCGAGGCCCTTGTTCACGTGAATCTCGTGGCTGAAGTAGACGAAGTCGGGCAGATCGTGAACCTTGGTCCACACAATCGACTCGCCCGTGGCCCAGCTCTGGCGGACCGGCTCGAGCAGATTGGCATTCGTCCAGATCTGCGAGTGGCAATTCATGCAGGTGCGGGTAGGCGGGATGCCCGCGTAGCTCGACTTCTCGACCGACACGTGGCAGTACTGGCACTGCAGGCCCAGACCTTCGACGTGATGCTTGTGGCTGAAGGGAACCGGCTGATCCGCCCGCTGGCCCTGGCGTGTGACCCACGGAGACCGTTGCAATTGGTCCAGCGTTACTCCCAGGGCAATGACAATCAACCCCGTCAGGACCAGGCTAGCCCGTGCCAGCGCGTTCGAGCTGCGGTCAAAAATCTGCGCCATGAATGCGTCCTTGTTTCCTCGAAGAATCCAGTTCGGTTGGAGGGCAACCACGCGCGGCTGTGGCGCGCGGCACGTTGTCCGGGACGTGAACCTGACCCGAAATTCACATTGAGTCGAAGATTCAATATAGCAGGCGAAAGGGCAGCAAAATCAAGCGTGGAGGGATGAGCCTGAAAAATCCGGGACAATTTCCGCCCCTATAAATAAGGACCAAAGCGGTCGTAAATTAGGCGATCTCGGCTGCACGCGCATTCCGGCGCTTCTCGCGCCTGCTCAGCCACCACGCGAAAGGAATGGCAAGTACCAGCAGTGCAATCACAACGTAGGGCAGACGCGAACAGATCCAGATCGCATGACGCGCATGCTTATCAAACTTCTGCGCCGCGGCCACCTGACCGGCCGGAATCGTCACCGTCTGCCCCCAGTCCAGTGCGATCATCCGCGGCAGATAGCCATACCGTATGCAGCCCTCCAGGCTATACACACCTACCACACGCGAAAAATGAGCGCCCACAATCAGGTCGCGCGAGAACTCATCCCAGCTCAGCCCGGTTAACCCGGCTGCTTTGTCATCGGAGGTAATTCCCACGGCGAGCGTCTGCGTCTGCGGGCCATACATCAGCGGAACCCCGCCTCCCGCCGCATGATTGAAGCTGCTATACGCCATCAGCACTTCCTCGTTGCCGCGCACGTCCACAATTCCGAACAGCCGTTCGATCAGCGTCGAATGCACCGCGCGTTCCTCGGCCAGAAACGGCATCTGGTAGGTCTGCACCGGATACCCCGCCGCCTGAATCCGCTTGATCAGAGCCGCATAAGCCTCGCGCCCCCGCTCCACCTCGCCGTAGTCAAAGAACCGCTTCGTCAGCAGCCAAAGGAACCTCCCCTTGTGCTGGCTCGCGGCCTTGAGCTGGTCGAAGTTCGGCTCGATATCCAGCCCAACCGCCCCCCACTTCAGGCCGTTCTCCCGCGTCCACTTCGCAAACTCCTCGAAGCGCTCCTCGGCCTGCGGCTCATTGAAGCCGTTCAGATAATGACCCTCTTGCCGCGACATCACCAGCCACGCCGTAAGCGGAATCCCGGCCTCATTCAGCTGGCACACCGCCTTTGCCCGCTCCGCGCTGAAGTCGCTGATCTCGACCGCCAGTCCTGCGTGCAATCCCTGAAGCTGCGAGATCACCTCGGGATTCCCCACCCACGACTCCATATCGGCCATGCCCTGATCGCAGCAGGCAAAGAAGATCTGCGGCTGCATTCCCGGCCCTTGCACCCGGATCGGCCCCGTACCAAGCTCGCCTGCCGAGACTGTCTCAACGCGGCCCGCGCCGACGCACGCAAGAATAGCGAGCAATGAAACGAATAACGCGACAACATGAAGACAGCGTCTCAAGTTCGAGCCCCCAGCCAGACTAACCCCCAAACACGTATTTGCTTCTGAGAAGTTTCCCCTATACCGCCCGCCTCTCGTCCAATCCTCTTGCGTCGTTCCTGAACCCTTGAGAGCATGGGGCGATGAAATCACTGAAGCTGAAGTTCGTCGTATCCGCGCCATTTTTGTGTCTGGCTGAACATCTCGCCGAACTCGGCGCGCATGGAGCAGTCTTTTTCGCCGGACGGTGGAAAGACCTGGGAGGTGAACTGGATCTGCGAGCTCTCGCGGTAACTGCCTCGCGGACTCTTCCTGACCGCAATTGCTCTACACCGCGCCCCTGCACACGGTACCCTGTTTCTCATGACTGACGGCCGCCTCGCGCCCCGCTACGACTCCGCGCTCGCCATCCGCGAGCTCACCGCCGCCGACGCCCTCTTGGGACGCCTCATCGAGCGTGCCGGCCCCTACACGCTCCGCCTCAAGAGCCAGCACTCGCCCTTCGAGGCGCTGCTTGAGTCGATCGTCTATCAGCAGCTCAACGGCAAGGCCGCCGCAGCCATCCTCAAGCGGGTCATCACCTTCTTCGGAGAGTTTCACCCCGCGCCCGAGCACATCATCACTGCGCCCGACGACCGCCTCCGCGGATGCGGCCTCTCCGCCAACAAGCTCCTCGCCCTGCGCGACCTCGCCGCCAAAACCCTCGACGGAACTGTCCCCACCCTCGCCCAGATCCGCCGCTTGCCCGACGCCGAAATCGTCGAGCGCCTGACGAAGGTGCGTGGCATCGGCCCCTGGACCGTTGAAATGTTATTGATCTTCCGCCTCGGCCGCCCCGACGTCCTGCCCGTCACCGACTACGGAGTCCGCAAAGGCTTCGCCCTCACCTTCAAGCGTCTGCCCAAATCGAAGCCATTCGACGCCACCATGCTCGCCAAGCCTGACGAGATGCTTCGACGAGGCGAGCGCTGGCGTCCCTGGCGATCGGTTGCGTCGTGGTATCTGTGGCGCGCCTGCGATTTAGCTGGCAAAGCATCACCTCCGCCGGATTAGCAAGGAAACTCCCCCACCACCACCTCTCAGATTTAGGTTGCGCACCGCACTCCCGCGGAGTAGGGTTCAACTGCCCAGGAACGATCGACGGTAACCCGCTCGCGGCACGAAACCCCTCCGTACCTGCCTAATCCCCCTTATCGCCTGACATTCATGGTCGCAATCTCAGTCGCGCCATAGGAGTCGAACATCATGAGGAAGCTTTTTGGATCATTAGCAGGGCTATGTCTTGTATTCACGGGCCTCACTTTTACCGCACCAGCCACGGCATACGCGCAGGATCAGGCGGCAAGCACCACACCACCGCCGAAGGTATTGCAGATCATAATGGAGAGCCTCAAGCCCGGTCAGGGCGGCAATCCGCACGTGAAAACCGAGAGCGCTTTCGTCAAGGCTATGACCGACGCTAACTGGCCCACCCACTACTTCGGTACGGATGCTCTCACCGGCCGGTCGCGAGCCGTCTTCTTCGTGGGCTATGACTCATTCGACGCCTGGCAGAAGGATATGGACGCCACCATGAAGAACACCAGCTTGGCGGCTGCGCTCGACAGCGCGACTGTCGCCGATGGCGCCCTGCTTGAGGCCTACGAGACCAGCATCTACACCTATCGCGAAGACCTCAGCCTGCGCGGGCCCATCGACATCCCGCACATGCGCTATATGGACATCACCATCTTTAATGTTCGCCCCGGTCACGAGAAGGATTTTGAAGACCTGGCGAAGATGTACATGGCCGCCTTCCAGAAGATTCCCCATGCGCACTGGGCAACCTTCGAGAAGATGTATGGCTCGCAACCAAGCGGAAGCAGATTTATCTCAGTTACGCCCATGAAATCGCTCGCGGAAGTGGATCAGGAGATGATCGACGGCAGTGGGTTCGAAAAATCGATGAGTGCCGATGAACTGAAGAAGCTTCGGGACCTCACGGCATCTTCCATCGAGTCCACCGAATCGCATCTGTTCGCATTCAATCCCAAGATGAGTTATGAGCCGACCTGGGCCAATGCCGATCCGTTCTGGAGCCAGAAGTAAAAGATACAAATACGTTCAGCACAATCCGGGTCCCCCATCCCGGCAAAGCCTCCCCTCCACCCGATTAGGCCACTCTGCGCTACACTGCTACCGCTATGTGGCATATCGATTCTCCCGTCTTCTTCGTCATCACGCTGGCGTTGTTCACCATCGCCGCGCTCGTCGGCCTTTGGCTTCGCTCCTGGAGAAGAACTCATGGTGAGCCCGAAGAGCTGTCCGTCACCACGCTTCTCGGAGCAGCACTCGGCCTGTTCGGCATCATGCTTGGCTTCACCTTTTACATCGCCAATTCGCGCCTCGAGGAGCGCAGACAGCTGGAGGTCGCCGAAGCAACCGACCTCCAGACTCTGTGGCTCCGGACATCATTCCTGAGCGAATCGGCACGCAACACAGAACGCTTTCTCATCCGTCAATATATCCCGCTGCGAATCGAGTACTTCCAGTCCGGACCGGGGGGAGCGGGCTATCGGCAGGCTCTGCGTCAGAGCGCTGCCTTGCAGGTGCGCATGTGGCAGGTGGCGGATGATGAGGCGGCGGACCATCGCGATTCGGCCGCTATGCAGTTTCTCACTACGCTCAGCGAAAGCATTCAGGCCGCCGAAAAACGAACAGCCGCCTTTGAAAACAGGATCCCGGTCCTGTCGTGGGTGATCATGCTTCTGCTGGGAATGATGGCCTGTGTTTTGCTTGCCGCCGATTTGAAGTCGCGGTCCTACATCCTCCGGGGAATGCTGCAGGTCGCGCTCGCTGCCTCGCTCGCATTGACCTACGACATCGACAATCCCCGCCGAGGCTTTGTCCAGGTCAGCCAGGAAAGCATGATGCGCGTGCAGAATATGATCAACGCCACCCCATGGAACTGAACTGCGACCTCGCCGGAAAAGCCTAACCGCCGCCGGATTGGTCTCTATCATAAAAGAGGAGTCGCGTCCCACCTGCCGAGCCTATCGCGATTTCACTTCGGGAGGATATTTCGATCACTGAAAAACCTCCGCACTCTATCGCGCTCCCCTTGCGGCAGCTCCATGACCAGCTGCTCAACGAACAGCTTCTGATAGTGCGGATCCCGATAAAGCTCCTGCGTCTCCGCCCACCCCTTCAATGCGGCCCGGTCGAGGATGCCCGATGGGATTGTCCCCCGCAGCTTCCACAGTGCCTTAAACAGCGACTGGGCCGCGTTGTTCAGGTTGGCCTCATCGACAGCGTCTGGCCATCTGTCGGGCCCATACTCCACCGGCCAGCCCGACACTGCATGACCCAGAAAGCTCGCCGGAATGTAGCGGGACAGAGCGTCTGACACAGCCAGATAAGAGGTGCTTCCCGACTCGTGCCTGCGCAGCGCGATCGGCATGAAATCAACCAGCAGGAAGCCTTCCTGCTCGGCGGATTTCTTGGTGATCTCAATCTTGTGTTCAGTTGGACTATAGGTAGATGAAACATTGTTCCCCAGCGAGTCCACCACCGAGACCGTCACCCGCTCGTCTCCCGGGGAATAATCCAGGCTGCGAAGAAAGACGTCAAACTGCGCCAGCACGGAATTCAGATTCTGCTCCAGCTCCGGCGACAGATCGGCCGAGGGCGTGAATCCGATGCGTTTGCTGATCGCCGTCACCTTCGACTGCAGCACCTGCACCTGCTGGTCGAGCTTCTCGTATTGCGCAAAATCCTTCTCGAGCTGGTTGTACCTTGCCGTAATGTTTTCCGACGACGCGGCCAGCTTCTCCGCCTTCTTCTCCGCGTCGTTCAATTTGATGTTCACATCCGCAAACTTCGTAATTCCCCATATCGCGAGGGTGAGCGCCAGGATGGCGATGCAACTGCCTACAACAACGGCATAGCTTTTGGCCCAGCCCATCAGGCGCGTGAAAATTTTTTCCGTCGTTTCGATTTCGAAGGCGTTCTGGTCCTTCAGCTGCGCGTGAATCACCGCCCGGACACGTTCGGCAAACGCCGCCGAGTCAGCATTCAGCTGGGCTCCGCATTGTCCGCAATAGGCATTGGATGCCGGATTGTCGTTCCCGCATATCGCACACCGGGTTGTTGAAGGGACAGCTGCGGAGCCCGCCATAATCGATCTGCTTTGAAATCAACCGGAGGAGAACAATCATACCTCGACTTCCTGACCTGGAGACAGCAACCGGGCATCCTTCGCGCACCGGGGTCCCAGGCGCACCCGCTGTTGGGCGCGATGGAGCGGAGGAGCGAAGGGTGGGGAGTTACGACCGGTTACGCAGCTCGCCAAAGCGGGTGAGATGCTCCGCCGCGCGAACGCTAACCAGTAGCCGATGCGAGGCCCGCATCTTGAGCCACAAGCCCCACGCCGTTAAACAACCTCAGCCGTGAGAGGACGACTTCCTTCACCGCCTCAATAACAGGAGGAAGAATCTTATACGGAACCACTTCACCTGGTTGTTTGGCCAAACTGGCTTCCAGAGCCTGTCTCCAGGCAACTCGCAGCTCTGTGTTGATGTGCACAACGTTGATCCCGGCTGCGATGGCCTTGCGAAAATCGTCGTCCTCGGTTCCTGAGCCGCCATGCAGCGTCAGCGGCACTCCCGTGGCCTTCTTGATCTCGGCGATCCTCTTTATGTCGAGATGCTTCCTTGCTTCTCCCCTCACCATGCTGCTTGACATGCCGTGCATATTCCCAACCGCCGGAGCCAGAATGTCGATTCCCGTCGCCTCGACGAATTGTTTTGCCTCTTCCGGAGTCGTCAGCCCTTTTGACACATCGACCATCGTTTCGTGGATTTCAGAGCCCGTGCCGATATCTCCGATCTCTCCTTCTATAAGCATTGCCGGATGAATTGCCTTGAGCTTGGCGACCGCCTCCTTCGTCTGGCGAACATTCTCCTCCCGGGGCAACGCGGACAGATCGAAGACGATCGAATCAAACCCCGCCCTTGCCGCCTCTTCGGCCTTGGCCAGCGAGTGCGTATGGTCCGCGTTCAAAAAGATTGGAACACCCGATTCTTCGCGCAGGCTCTTTACCAGAGCTGCAATCTCGTGAACTCCCATAAAATCGCGCTCCCCCTGGGACGCGCCGACCAGAACCGGAACATTTAGCTCCTGTGCGGCGGCGACAACCGCCTTCAATAGAACAAGATCGGAGATATTGAAGTGGCCGATAGCCACTCCACGTTGTTGCGTCTGCTGCAGAACTTCCCGCAGGGTTTGCATGAACGCACCTCCTCGTATTTCTTTGTGTGCCACGGCGATTCTGCACCCCGGCAAAAACACAATACAACCGGACAGCGAACCGATTATGAAATTTCAGATGGGTCCCCACCCTTTTGCGTGAAAAGGGTGGGAGACCGCGGCGCCTCTCGCCGCGTAAAGCGAAGCCCAGTCGGAAACCCGGGCCTTAAAACCCGTGGATAAGAGATCGGCTCGCAGGGCCCGATCTCCGAGAGCTAACAACTCTTATCGCTTCACTGCTGCCAGAATATTCTTCTGATTGGCCAGAATTTCCTTCTGGTTCGTCAGAATCTCTTTCTGATTCGACAAGATCTGTTCCAGTGCCACCTGATTCTTCTTGATGGTCTCCTGATTTTCGAGGATGTCCTTTTGGTTTTTGATAATGGTGTTTTGATTGTTCAGAATCTCGCTGTCGCCCAATGTGTTCTCCTAAGTCTTTTCCTGGCCGATTCAGGGCCAGTCGATATCCTAATCCAATACCGTGTTTCTAGCGCGAGCGAGCGACATCAGCAATAAACGCCAAGCCGCAGCCGCGTAAAATCCAGGGACGGTTGAGTCCCAATCCTGTATCGTTATTTGAAGAGGCCTCCCCCTGCGGGCCCCTTTTTTCGTCGATTCCTCCCCCGCAATCAAATGGATAGCGCCTCGTTGCGCGAGGACGACTCTATGCATGTTTCCCCGTTACTCGCTCTGTGTGCCTGGGTTCCGATCGGCCTCTATTTCTTCTACCGTTATCCGATCCGTGTTGCGGTGCTGCTTACCTTCATCGCCGGTTGGGCAGTGCTTCCGACCGCTAATTTTGTCCCGACCGACGCTCCTTTTCCGTATTGGATTTTGAGCGCATCCCTTCCCGCGGGATACTTTGTCACCAAGGCAACCATCACCGGCCTGACGGCGCTGACAGGAGTCCTGCTTTTCGATCCACGCGCTCTGCGGCGTTTACGGTTGACGTGGTGGGATTTGCCGATGACGCTCTGGTGCGCCGTTCCTCTGCTCTCAGGAATCGCAAACCATGCCTCGAATCAAGGGGCTTTGCGGGAGGGCCTGCGCGGAATGCTCTACCAGCTTCTCGCATGGGGTGTTCCTTACTTGCTGGGCCGCCTGTATTTCTGCGACGACGCCTCTCTGCTGCTGGCGGCGAAAGCATTTGTAACGGCTGGCCTGCTCTATGTTCCGATCTGCCTGATCGAACTGGTCTCGGGCCCGCAGTTTTACACGCATGTATACGGCTTCCAGCCCTATCGCTGGCTGGGCGCGGAACGCTACATCGGATTTCGGCCGGTTGGCTTTCTCGAAGACGGCAATCAGCTCGGTATCTGGATGGCGATGGTGACGCTGCTGGCTGCCGCCCTGTGGAGACACAGTGGCTTCTTAAAACAGAGTCCGGTGCGCCGTGTGCTTGGGCTGAGCATCGGCCAGGTGGCGATTACGCTTTTTGTGGTCACGCTTCTTTGCCAATCGGGTGGCAGCATCATTCTGCTGCTCTGCCTGTTACCGTTTGTCCTGCTCAGACGCGCCAGGTTCCAGCGCCGGTTTGTGATCGCACTGGTGCTTGTAGTGTTGTGCTTTGCCGGATTCCGGCTGACGAATGTAGTTTCGCTGCGATGGCTGGTCGATCATGAGAGACCTGCTCATGCAGTCGCCAACCTGATGGTAAAGGCCGGGCGCCAGTCCTTCGGCTGGCGTTTGGAGCAGGATGAACGCCACGTAAAAACAGCGCTCGCCCATCCCTTCCTCGGCTGGGGACAATGGAACTGGTGGGAAGGCGGCGTGGATCGGCCGTGGGGACTCTGGCTGCTGGCCTACGGTATGTACGGAGCTGTCGGCCTTGTCGCCCTCGAGGCCTTGCAGCTTGTGCCAGTTATCGGCGCCTGCTGGTTTCCGCTGGCTCGTGGCAATCTCGCGGACACTGACTTGCGCCTCAGCCTGGCCGCTGTACTTTTATTGGCGGCGATCGACAATCTGCTGAACAGCGGCATGATCCTGCCCCTGGTGCTTGTCATTGGCGGGATGAGCACCCGTTCACCGGCCCCAGGCGACGTTGAGACGCGGGTGGCGGACGGCCCGGGCTTCAAGAAGCGCTTCAGCAGGTCAACGGCTAGCCTTTGGCATCGAATCTGAAGTCGAATCCGCCCCGATATGCTACTTAGGTTGCATGGCAAAATGCCGGAAACTGCGAGAACATCATTGGGTAGGTCGATCTACGGCGTCCGCGGTCCGGCAGGCGACCTGTGCGATCCGTTCCCAGGAGTGGTGCAGAGCGATTCAGGGCATGCCGCCGCGCGATTAGGCTCGGCTACGATACGCCTGTTCAGGGGAGAGCACGGTTTGGTCCGAGTCACGAATCTTCAACCTTAGTGTGAGGCCTGGAAGCCGGTAATGGAACTAACAGTCTTTCTTGTCTTGTTTTATTCCATATACCAGATCAAAACGCGCTCGATTGCCGACGCGGCAGTCAACGTTTACCTTCCCGCGTTCCTTCTCATTCCTTCCTTTTATGGGCTCAAGCTTCCCCATCTTCCCGGGTTGGATTTTGGGGGCGCTGCGCTCATTCCCATTGTGGTGACTATTCTTGTTCGCCATTGGAGGGAGTGGAAGTTACAGCGCGCGGATCTGTGGATGGCACTCTTTTTCGGCGGGTCTTACTACTCGGAACTATCGCATTCAGGCGCTTCCAACGCGGGCCTGCTTTTCGCCAATAGCGTGATTGCAGGCGGCCTACCCTATATTCTTGGCAAGATGCTGCTCGAACAGGAAGGGGTACGCGAGCGATTTGCCCGGCGATACGTGTACATTGTGGCCTTCATCGCGGTTGTATCCATCTGGGAATTCAGAATGGGAAATGACCTGTTTACCACTGTAGCTAACTTTATCCTTCGCGAAAACCAGGGGTGGATAGGCCAGGGTCGCAACGGCTTCATACGAATCGCAGGACCCTTTGTGGGAGCAATCATGGCCGGCACGATGTTCTCGATCGCCTGGCTCTTCAGCATGTGGCTCGGGGTTCTGGATAAATCGCGAGGGAACGAGCCAAAATATTGGGGGCTTTGGCGATCGACCATACTGTCGCTCGCCATCGCAGGCGGCGTGCTTATGACCCTGTCCCGCGGACCGATCATCGGCACCATCCTCGGATACATGGTTGCTCGCATTGGCAAGGCAAAGAAGATGGGCCGCGCCGCCGTTATTACTTTATTTCTGATAGCGATTGGCGGAACAATCGCTTATATCAAAATTCAGCAGTACGCCACCGCTGATTACTGGTCGGCGCCCACGGTGGAGCAACAGACTGCAATCTACCGTCGCCAGCTGCTCGATAACTACAAGCCGATCGTCGAGAAAGGTGGGCTCTTCGGGTATGGCGTTGTTGACAGACCATCGGTTGACGGACAGTACTCGATCGATAACGCATATCTCTATTTCCAGCTCACACAGGGCAGTCTTGGTCTATGGACATTTGTCCTCCTGGGCCTGGAATCGTTGCTGGCCGTTTTTCTGGCAGTGCGCAGATCGACACAGCGCGTCGACATTTATTTTGCTCTCTGCGTTGGCGGTGGCATGGCGGGGTTCCTGCTTTCGCTGACCAGCGTTTATCTGGGTGGACCAATGTATCCGCTGTTTTTCCTGCTGGCTGGCTGGAGCCAGTCTCTGCGTCAAACCCAGAGCGTGGGCGTAACGTTGCCCCAACCGGTAAGCACTCGTTTCTCCTTTCGGCGAGTCATTGCTTGAATGTCCACTGTCGCTGTCATCGGGCTATGCTGTTCACTCGCATAGCGGCTCCCGGAGAGGAGCGCCTGCTCGAGCGCTCGCAAGGAGATCTTGGGGTGATCCCTGCGCGGTTGGCAATCCGTCTACGAAACTATCGCCGGGCTGAAAGTGCGCACCCCTGGAGCCGGGTATGAAGGCCATCTTCGATCAGCGGCAGAACAACATCGATTTCGTACGGATCACTCTCGCTCTGCTGGTGATTTTTTCCCATTCCTTCCCGCTGACTCTGGGGCACGAGAGGACCGAGCCCTTCAATCTTCTTTCACGAGGGCAAGTGACCGGCGGTCACGTCGCGGTCGATCTCTTCTTCATCCTGAGCGGCTTTCTTATTGCGGCCAGTTACGAACGCTCAAGTTCCGCGGCGTCGTTTCTCCGCAAGCGTGCTGCCCGTATCTACCCCGCCTTCGTCCTGCTCTCGTTGTTGACCCTCGTGGTGATCAATCCATTGGCACACGCGCGCGTCGACGGGGCATCTTTGCTCGACAAGCTGGTGAATGTGATTGGCAACACGCTGCGACTGACGGGATTGACCTACTCCGGCGCGTTTCCGTCCAATCCTGCGCCGGGCGTCATCAACGGCTCTCTGTGGTCAATTTCCTACGAGTTCTGGTGCTATATCGGGGTTCTTATCCTGGGATTAACCGGCCTACTGCGCTCAAAGGCGTTTCTCGCCTGGGTGTTCGCCGCGTCGATTGTGGTGAGCCTGCTGTTTGCCTACTTCAAATGGCACATCTCCGGCGGAGTTCTCGGGAAAATATGGGGATACCCCCCGTTCTGGGCCAGGTTGCTGCCAATGTACCTGGCAGGCGTTGTTTTCTATCGCTTCCGCAATTCGTTGCCACTATCTCGCGGGCCGATCCTGGTCGCGTCGCTGGCCCTGGTCGCCGCCTGCATTCTGCCCCTGGGATATACAGCGCTGTTCCCGATCGCCGGTACCTACCTTGTTATGTGCTTTTGCTTTTCTCCGGCGATACGGCTTCATCAGACCAATCGGTTCGGCGACTTTTCGTATGGCACTTACCTCTACGCCTTTCCAATACAGCAACTCATCCTCTCGGCGATCGGTCACACGATTCCGCCGCTGTTACTCTTCGCTTGCGCCACCCCAGCGACCCTCGTGGTCGCTGTTATCAGCTGGTACACGGTGGAGCGCCGCTTCCTGCAGGCCGCGCACAAAAAGCCTGAAGCAAAGAAGCCGCTGGTCCTGGAGCTGTCCTAAGACATCAGGGACCAATTACTGCGGAGTTGCGCCGGTGGAATATAGGTAGACCGAAACGCTATCTGGAGGCACAGTATCGCCGGAAGCGATATTCAGCCCCGTGGCCGTCGCCAGACTGACCTTGGCCACGGCGGTGTTTGTCACCCAGTTTGCAGGTGCCTCGTTTGTGTCGAAGGGATTCGCGGGAGCCAGTCGTATTCGCTTCACACCACTGCTGGGCGCTGCCTTGCCGGCCCACGTAATGGGGTAGGAAGTGGTCAGGCTCTCGTTGACAATCGCTACTCCATATTGATTCGGGTCGGCCGCAGACTGGAAGCAGTAGGCATAGATCGTCGGCACATTCTTCTGCGCGTTCACGCCGTTGTGGTTAGGCGGCAGGTCATACGGAGCCGCTCCCGTCGCGCCGGAGATCGAACAGCCAATCATCTTTCCGATCACCAGGCTATTTGCCAGTTGGAGGGCCAACATCGTCGGCCGAGGACAGAAGTTGCCGCCAAAAATAGCGCTGTTGGCAAAACTGCATGCACCCCCGTAATCGATGGCTGCGCCATAGAGCTTCAAGTACTTCGAGTGATCGAACTCGAAATAGCCTGTTAACGCGAAGAAGTCCTGCGTCATGATGTTTCCCGTCTGCATGGACTGAAGAAACTGGTTGAACATGATGACGCCATAGGCCCCGCCATTGGCGAAACCATTCATCGCAGACTGTGGAGCGTTTCCCTCGGCTCCTCCGTTATTCTCCTCGTAGATGTTCACCTTACACGGAGTCGCATGATTCGCGCCGCAGGTTTTCTGTGCCTGGATCGCTTTGTACGCCCCGTAAAATCCTTGGTCGGGCTGATTCATGTTCACGTAAGCCTCGGCAAAGGCTGGCGTAAAGAGAAGCGCGGGTGTCGCATAGTCAGATACCGAGGTCTGGGTATATTCCGCGATTTCAATTGCGTCCGGATGTCCGTAGTTAGCAACGTTCACCATGAAGGCCCCCGCACCGGCCGCCTGTACACCCATCACCAACTCGGTCTGCGCACTCACATAGCTGGGCATCGCGCGCATGTCTGTGGCCAACGTGTTGAATCGCGATGTGTAGTCCTGGTAGACGCTGGCTATGCCGAAACGAAAGCCTATGGCCTGCGACGTGAACCCGCCATTCCAGTTCTCATTGCCCAGCGCCATGTGAATCACCTTGAAGACGGACGCATAGCCACCAGCGGCATTGGGGCCGCCTAGGGCGATGCGCTTTGCACCATATACCGTGTTGGGTCCGCCATAGAGAAAGTCCACCAGACCCTTCGCGTCAGCCTCGGTGAAGGTGATCGGCAGGATAATGAGCGGGTCTAGGCCCACAACCTGGCAAAGATGGAGGAAGTCCTGCAGAGATGTCTTCGAGGAGGCCGAAGTGTAAAAGCCATTGTCCACTCCCGCGTTTGTCATCATGCGTGCGTAGAGCGGCAACAACCAGCTGTCCAGCGTCTCGGAAGACGGCGCGGGATTGTAGCGCAGCGTGCCCGGGTTTCCGGGGGTCCCGGTGGCGAACACAGTCTTCAGGGCATTGACGTACTGATCCGAGAAGATCGTGGAATTGGCGGGATCAGTGGTAGCAGGGTCCTGCTCGAAGTCCAGATTGTCGAGATACACCACTCCACCGCCTCGTCCTATCCATTCGACCTGAATCGCCGAATTCTCCTGCTTCATGATTCCCTCGGCGGCTTTGCAGGGGATCTTGAATTGCGCCCACTGGGGGGTTAGCACCGCGCGATACGGACCACAGTTGAATCCTCCGTACCTGGACGCCTGTACGGAAAGGGTTGTGGAACCGGAAACCTGCTTCGCCATGAACTTCAGGACATACGTACCATTGATCCTGCGAAACATGTTTACAACCGTCCCGCCGACATCGAGATGGTCGATCTGGAAGCGAATCATGACGGAAGCCTGTCCCCCGGCGGTGAGATCCATCTTGTAACTGGACGCTCCACAGCCTTCGCATACATCGGTTGTCTCTTCGGAGATATGTCCGCCGTTCGCTTCCGAGATACCGGCTCCCCAGCCGCCCGTCGTAAGCTGCGTTTCCGTCAGCGGTGCAAAGGTCTGCTTGAGAACGATCACGTCGCCGGGTGCAATTGGCGCAGCGCATGCCGGGGAGAAAGTATAGGTAGCTCCGTTGGGGGCAGAGCCTGCC
>Ga0210398_10000104_pt1 | contig 104245 bp, 94 predicted proteins | sample IncBWC4OmetaG_FD_161047 | JGI IMG/M metagenome (GOLD analysis project Ga0210398, IMG submission 161047) | Forest soil microbial communities from Barre Woods Harvard Forest LTER site, Petersham, Massachusetts, United States - Inc-BW-C-4-O | ecosystem: Environmental > Terrestrial > Soil >... | reverse complement strand
CCAAATGTTCATCAACGGAAAATGGGTGGACGCCGCCTCAGGCAGAACGTTCCCCACGTACAATCCCGCCACGGGCGAAGTTCTCGCCAACGTTGCCGAAGGCGACAAGGAAGACATCAATCGCGCGGTTGCTGCCGCACGCGCCGCGTTCGATACCGGCCCGTGGTCGAAAATCACGCCTTCGCAGCGGGGAAAACTCATCTGGAAGCTCGCGGACCTTATTGAAGCGCACGCCGAAGAGTTTGCGCAACTCGAGTCGCTCGACAACGGCAAGCCCCTGGCCGTCGCCCGCGTTGCCGACATTCCCGGCACCGTTGACATGTTCCGCTACATGGCCGGCTGGGCCACGAAGATTGAAGGCAATACGATTCCAATCTCCGCTCATGGCGCAAAGTTCCTGGCCTACACGCTGCGCGAACCAGTAGGCGTGGTCGGCCAGATCATCCCCTGGAATTTCCCGCTGATGATGGCCTCCTGGAAACTCGGGCCGGCACTGGCTACGGGTTGTTGCGTCGTCCTGAAGCCCGCCGAGCAGACACCGCTTTCTGCTCTTCTGCTGGGTGAATTGATTCAGGAGGCCGGCATTCCCGACGGCGTGGTCAACATCGTTCCCGGCTACGGTGAAACCGCCGGCGCCGCGCTCGCAGCACATCCGCACGTGGACAAGGTCGCCTTCACCGGTTCGACCGAGGTCGGCAAGCTGATCGTGCACGCTGCCACCGGCAACCTGAAGAAAGTTTCGCTCGAGCTCGGCGGCAAGTCACCGAACGTTGTGTTCCAGGACGCCGATATCGAGGCCACGATTCCCGGAGCGGCCATGGCCATCTTCTTCAACCACGGTCAGTGCTGCTGCGCCGGCTCGCGGCTCTATGTCGAGGCCAAGGAATTCGACAAGGTCGTTGACGGCGTTTCGCAGCTGGCTTCGAAGATCCGGGTCGGTCCCGGAATGGAGCCCACCTCCGACATGGGTCCGCTCGTCTCCGAAGAGCAGATGAACAAGGTATGCAGCTATCTGGAATCCGGATACTCGGAAGGCGCGAAGGCCACCGTCGGCGGCAGCCGCCACGGCGAAAAGGGCTTTTTCGTGAAGCCCACGGTCCTGGTCAACACCAACGAAAAGATGAAGGTGGTCCGTGAAGAAATCTTTGGCCCCGTGGTCACCGCCATCCCGTTCAAGGATGTGGACGATCTCGTCGCCAAAGCCAACGCCACGGAGTATGGTCTGGCCGCGGGCGTTTGGACTCGCGACATCGGCAAGGCGCACCGCATTGCTTCGCAGCTACGCGCAGGCACCGTTTGGATTAATTGCTACAACGTGTTCGATCCGGCGATGCCGTTTGGCGGCTACAAGCAATCTGGATGGGGCCGCGAGATGGGACACGAAGTCCTGAATCTTTACACGGAGGTCAAATCGGTCTGCACGCCGATTTCCTAGACAACTTTTTCCGGTCATCCCGAGCGAGTCCCGGGGCCCGAAGGGCGGTTCCGGGCCAATCAGGGATCTGCTTTTGGCTCTCTGCAGGGTCGCCCGCCCTTCTTCGTCCCGAGGCTTCGGGACCGGGGAGGGTGGGCCCTTTTTTTACTCCCAGCCTGTTTTCGAACCGTACGGCAGTATGAAACCCATCGCTTCGATTTCGTGAATTTTGCCGCCTCGAATTTTGAACATCTCTCCCGCTTCCAAATCGCTTGTCCGGAGTCCGGTCATCGGCATCTGTTCGAGTCCGGGAATTCCCGCGATGTGGATCGTCCGCACATTTCCGCGATGCACGAACATCGGGAATCCAAGCACCAGCCCCTTTTCCTCGTCAATGATGATCAGCCGGCGCGGCCGGATCTTGGTGATGTAGCTGAGCGTGTGCGTATTGATGTTGTCCCGGCAGCCCAGCATCCGGATCTTCGCCCGCAGCGGGTCAATCGGCGCGCCAGGAGGGTCGCCCGGGTCAGGAGTCAGCACCGTGTTGCCCGTGGTCTGCATTCCGTTTTCCCGTCGCACGCAATCGTCCGCGAATGGCGCAAGGTTTCCGTCGCTGTGTTCGATGGCCTCGAAATAAGAATTTGCGATTCGCCACATTTCGTCGCGAGAGACGCGCTCGGCAGGCCCGACGGTCTCCAGCAACCCGGGCCGCGGCGTCGTAAGGTTGGGAAGCGACGATTCGCGCACGTTGCGGGCGACCACGTGCTCGATCTCCGAAATCCTTCCGCTGTCAATCCTCAATCGCATCGCCAGAATCACGGGCTTGTCGAATTCCTTCATCACCGCGAATAGTCCCGCCTGGTGCGAGGTCGGATCGAGAACGTAAATTTTGAATGTCGTGGGAGCTTCGGAAGCACCCACCCAGAGTCCGTCGCCGACCGGCATGGTCGCGGTGTTCTCGGTGTATTTATAGTCGGAGGTCAGCGGCAGCCCGGAGGGATCGTGCTTCACCATTGCCGCGATGTATTGATCGACGAAGCCTTGCAGGCACGCCCTGTCGCATGGACTTGCCGGAGAGGGCGCGGTCTGCGGCTGCGCCCATCCAGCGGTGATTCCGACGAGCAAAGCCGCAACAACCGTCGCCGCTGCAAACAATCTTGCGCGCATGTGTTCGCCCTCCTGAAAAACGCGCAGATGATATCACGCTGCCGACGAAGGAATGCTTCCTTCCCTGTTCGCGAGGGTTTCGCCTCGCGATGGGACGCTCCTGCACAAACGCTTTCCCCATTATCGTTTCCGTGCGATATTCAGCGAAATCTTTGGAGGGTTCTTTGGCTACCGAAGCGCCTGCGTGGCCGTGGCCGGATTCGCTCGACGCCGTGATCGCCGCGCCGAACCATCACAAGCTCTTATTCGAGAACGAACTGGTGCGTGTTCTCGAAGTGCGCATCCAGCCGGGCGATATCGTGCCCGTGCATACGCACCGTTGGCCAGCCTCGATCTACGTCGCCAAACAGAGCGATTTTCTTCGCCGCGATGGCGACGGCGATTTGCTCTTCGATAGCCGCACGATGGGCCCTCGGCCAGCGAAACCCGTCGCGCAATGGACGCCGCCGCTGCCGCCACATTCCGTTGAGAACATCGGCGCCAGTGAAATCCTGCTCATTAGCACGGAACTGAAGGGTACTAGCTGATGGCCTGAATCGGTCGGGCCCACCATGGCTGTGGAACTTATTGTAACTAAGCTATTTACAGCTCAGTCCGGTGACTGCAAGCTTCGGCTCCCCGCTCGAAGCGGTCTGCCCCGGAATCCCGATTCATCTCAAGCGGCTTACTAGCCGCGCATTGTCAATTGCGAAGCATCTGGCGCCCGCTGCGTTGGCGCTGGCCGGAGCCTGTGCTATAAGTAATAGGCTGCCGCAACTTGAGGAAATTGTGCCCTTTATTAATTTTCCCGCTCGCGAAATTAACTGCAAGCTCGTGTACTACGGCCCCGGCTTGGGCGGGAAAACCGCCAATTTGCAGTGGATTTACGAGCATACGGGCACGAGTCAGAAGGGCAAGATGGTTTCGCTTGCGACCGAGACCGACCGCACTCTTTTCTTCGATTTTCTTCCGCTCGATCTCGGCACGGTGCGCGGATTCAAGACGCGCTTCCATCTCTATACCGTTCCCGGGCAGGTGTTTTACGAAGCGAGCCGCCGCCTGATTTTGAAGGGCGCGGACGGCGTGGTGTTTGTCGCGGATTCGCAGGAAGAGCGGCTCGACGCCAATCTCGAGACTCTCGACAACCTGCGCGAGCACCTGAAGGATCACAACCTCGATTTCAATACGATTCCTTACGTCCTGCAGCTCAACAAGCGCGACCTCCCGAATATCCTTCCGATTGATGAACTCCAGAAGCAGCTCTCGGTGAAAGGCGAACCCGCGCTCGAAGCTGTCGCGGTAACGGGCCAGGGTGTGTTCGACACGCTGAAGGAAGTCGCCAAACTCGTCCTCGCCGAACTCAAGAAAAATTCCTAGCGTTCTATCGGAACAGCTGAAACCTGATTTCGATGGTTTGTTGTGCCACAACCGGCTTGCCGTCAGGTCGTTTTGCAGGTTCTAGCTGGCACCTCGGATCTGTCAAAAAGTTCCGAGAATGTCCGATTCTGAACCGATCGGTCGTCCAAAGGCGACCACCGGACCGCGCGCGACTACGCGTCGGCGAATTTGACCAACATCTTGCCCGTGTTATCTCCGCTGAGGACGCCGATTAGGGCGCGGGGTGCGTTCTCGAAGCCTTCGACGATTTGCTCGCGGTATTTCAGCTTGCCTTCCTTGAGCCACTGCGCCATTTGGGCGGCGCCTTCGGGGAAGCGATTCATCCACTGGGAGACGATGAAACCTTCCGCGCGCGATTGCTTGCTGAGGAGATAGATGTACGGCCGCACGCCGGGTTCGGGCTTCGTGGAATTGTATTGAGAGATTTGCCCGCTGATGGACATGCGCGACCGAACATTCAGCACGGGCAGGACAGCGTCGGTCACGGCGCCGCCGACGTTGTCGAAATAACAGTCAATCCCGCTGGGGCAAAGTTCTTTCAGTTTGGCGACGTAGTCCTGCGTCGACTTATAGTTGAACGCGGCGTCGAAACCCATTTCACCGGTGAGCCACGCGACTTTGTCATCGGTGCCGGCGATTCCGACGGCGCGGCATCCCTTGATTTTCGCGATTTGGCCGACGAGCGATCCGACGGCACCCGCGGCGCCGGAAACGACGACTGTTTCGCCCGGCTTCGGCTGGCAGATGTCGAGAAAGCCGAAGTAGGCGGTCATTCCCGGCATTCCCAGTACGCCAAGCGCTGTGGAAACGGGAGCGAGGTTCGCGTCCAGCTTCTGCATGCCTTTGCCTTCTGAGACGGCATACTCCTGCCAACCCCAGTAGCCGACGACGAAATCTCCGGCGCGAAATTGCGGATTCATGGATTGCACAACTTTGCCGACCGTTCCCCCCACCATCCGCTCGCCGATATCAACTGGATCGGCATAGGTGCGGATGCCGGTCATGCGACCGCGCATGTATGGATCGACTGAGAGAAAAAGCGTGCGCAGGAGGATTTGTCCGTTCGCGAGAGCGGGGATCGGCGTCTCGACGAGACGGAAGTCGGATTCCTTCGGCATTCCCACGGGGCGCGCGGCTAATGTGAATTGGCGATTGACGGTCGGAAGCGAGCTTGCTGTGCTGGCTGTCATGATGGCGGCATTATGCCAGAATTTTGAGGGGCGAGGGATACGGGCTGAGGGCGAGTCGGATTGGCATTGCGCATCGGGCCCGCTAACGAGATACTTCCGGCCAACGTCTCACTTGGCAACAGGTGGCAACAACCAAACTATGGGGGGCTGATGACGAAAACGCTCGCTTTCCTTGTCGGAATTCTTGGGCTCGCTTTGCTATTCCATTCGACACCCGTCCACGCACAAGCGCCGCCCGGGCCGATTCCCCCCGCGCAACCGCAACCGTCGTCGCTCGACGCTCGACCGCAAGGGGCGACGAAAATAGTCACGGCGTACACGCTTCCGCCGGAGCTTTACAAAAAGACAGAACGCCTGAGCAAGATTCGCCTCGGGTTCATAATTATCGGAACGATTTATGGACTGATCGTCCTCTGGCTGATCCTGCGATTGAAACTCGCGCCCAAGTACCGCGACTGGGGCGAGCGCGCGTCGTCGAATCGCTTCGTGCAGGTGCTGGTGTTTGCGCCGCTGTTGATTCTGACGAGCGACGTCCTGGGATTGCCCGAGGGAATCTACGCGCAGACGGTCTTGCGCAACTATGGACTCTCCGTACAGGGATGGGGATCGTGGGGGTGGGATCAGGCCAAGGGCGAATTCGTCAACATCCTCCTTGGAATCATTTTGGTCGCGATTCTATACGCCGTAATTCGGAAGAGCCCGCGGCGGTGGTGGTTTTACTTTTGGCTGGTGTCGTTACCCATCGTAGTGTTCCTGACGTTTTTGCGTCCGCTGGTGATCGATCCGATGTTCCACAAGTTTGAGCCTCTGGCTCAAAAAGACCCGGGGCTCACGGTCGCGCTCGAGGAGATGTTGGACCGCGCCGGTGAAAATATTCCGCCGGAGCGAATGTTCCTGATGGGCGAAGCGGTGAAGGGCACGGATCTGAACGCGTACGTGACAGGGTTCGGGGCATCGAAGCGCATGGTGATCTACGACACGACGGTCGCGAAAATGACCACTCCGGAGATCGTGACCGTTATGGGCCACGAGACAGGCCACTACGTCCTGAACCACATAGCCAAGGGATTGCTGATTTCCTTCGCCGGACTCTTTATCGCCTTCTATCTTGGATTTCGTTTGCTCGGCGGGCTGGTCGCGCGACGGGGAGCGGCGTGGGGAATTCGCGGAGTGGATGATCTGGCGTCGCTGCCGGTTCTGCTCCTGTTGTTGAGCGTCTTCTCATTCCTCGCGTCGCCCGTTTCGAACACCCTCAGCCGCTACTTCGAACATCAAGCGGATCAATATTCAATCGAAGTGACGCATGGGCTGACGCCGGAGGCGGCACAGGTTGGCGCACAGGCGTTTCAAGTGCTGGGTGAAACGGACCTCGAGTATCCCGATCCAGACCCGCTGAATGTCCTTCTTACCTACGACCATCCTCCTACCCGCGACCGGATTCGTTTTTTTCTGACCTACGACCCGTGGTCGAGCGGCAGAACCGGCGAGTTCGTGCACTAACTCCGCGCGTGGAGTGTCATCTGAATGCCGTGGCGGGGGCGCAGCGTGACCAGCGGCTCCGGCACGACAGGATGGCCGGGCACCATGCGGAAGCTAAATTTCTGCGCGATGGTTGCCGTCACGATGGCGGCTTCCAGTAGAGCGAATCCCTGACCGATGCAGCGGCGCGGTCCGTCTCCAAACGGAAAATAGGCACCCGGCGGCAAGCGGTCCGCTAGGCCACCGAGCCAGCGCTCCGGACGGAATGCTTCAGGATCATCGTAATAGCGCCCGTCCCGATGCATGATCCACTGCGAGAGCACAATGGTTGAGCCGACCCGCAGCTGGTAGCCGCCGATTTCGCAGGGCTCGATCGTCTCGCGCGCCAGAATGTATGCGGGCGGATACAGCCGCAAGACTTCGTTCATCACCGCCTGCAAATAAGGGAGACGCGGAAAATCCGCCACTTCCAGAGCCCGTCCGCCGAGCACGCCGTGCAACTCCTCGTGCAGACGCGATTCGACGGCGGGATTCTGGCTGAGCGCGTACCAAGTCCAGCCGAGCATCTGCGCCGTGGTTTCGTGGCCGGCGAGAAACAGCGTCATCGTCTCGTCGTGGAGCTGCTGCGGCGTCATGTGGCTGCCGTCTTCGTCCATCGCGCCCATCAGCAGGGCGAGCAGATCGTTGTGTTCGGTGGAATTTCCTTCCGCGCGCCGCTCGGAAATGATGCGGTACACGAGCGAGTCAATGAATTCCAGCTCACGATTCGCGCGACGATTCGCGGGCGTGGGCCACTTTTCAGGAATGCGAAACGGTATGCGCTGCCGCCGAAGCGAATAGCGCATCAGGAAAGTCATAGCGTGGCCGACCTGGCGCGCTTCTCCCGGCAGAGTGGTTCCGAACAGCGTGCGGACGGCGATATCGAGTGTGAGCGCCGTCATTTCCTGCGCGATGTTGCGCTCTTCTCGATCGCGCCACTCGCGGATGTGGGCTTGCGCGATTTCGAGCATCGTAGAGGCGTAGTCGTTGGTGCGGCTGCGATGAAACGCCGGCTGCGCGAGGCGCCGCTGCCGCCGCCAGAATTCGCCTTCGCTGATCAGCAAGCCCTGGCCGAGCATCCGCACGGTGATTCTTCTGGTTAGCTCGCTTTTGTGGAATTTTCCCTGCTGGATGACGAGGACCTGATTGATCAGATCGGGATGATTCAGCAGGACGCGTTCCTGCATCATCACGTAGAAGCGGACGACATCGCCGTAGTCGCGAGCCATCTGCCGCATTCCGGCGAGCGGATCGCGGCGAAGGCTGAGCGCCATGCCCATAATGGGCACGCCCTTCGGCCCCGGCGGATTTCGGTGTCCGTTGGCGGTCATATTTGCGCTGCGCGTGAGTCCCATTCTACAGCCTCGGCGGCGCTTTGGCCCTTTCACGGGACTTCGATAAGATGCTTCTTCGCCGTCCCCGGGAGCATCTAAGAATAGACTCCGATGAACATGCAACGCCCCGATTGGCTCCTGCAGATGGAAGACATCCTCGAAACGCTGAACGAGGGTGTGATGATTCTGGACGACTGCCGCGACATCCTTTTCATTAATTCGTGCCTGGAAAAGATGTTCGGCTTCCCGGCGTCGGAGGTAGTCGGCCACAACGGCATCAGCTTTTACACGGAAGAAGAACGCAAAGTCATGGCGGGCCATATCGAGCGCGGCAGGGAGGCGGGTCAGAACCGCTTCGAATTCGTCCTTCCCGTGAAAGACGGCAGCAGATTGCCGGTCATCATCAGCTCCCGGATGTTTGAAGACCCCGATGGGCTTCAGTTCCTGGTCGTGACGTTTACCGACATCTCCGAACAGAAACAGTCTGAGGCGGAGCTGCGCGATGCCAATGTGAAGCTCGAGCGGCGTCAGAGCGAAATCGAAGAAGACCTGCTACTGGCCGCGCGCGTGCAACAGAGTCTTGCCCCGCAATCGCTCGTATGGGGCGGGATGCGTGTGGACGCCTATTTTCACCCGGTCCGCTCCATCGGCGGCGATTTCGGACTGGTCAGCCCGATCGACGATCGTCATCTGAATCTGCTGGTATGCGACGTTTCGGGCCACGGCATCGGCTCAGCGCTGGTGGCCAACCGCATCTACAGCGAGACGATGTCGCAATTGCGCAGTGGAGCGCCGCTCAGCGAGATGCTGCGGGAACTGAACCGCTTCGTGATGCAAAACCTGGGCAGCTCGGCGCTGCTTTTTACGCTGGCTGCCGCGCGGATCGATCTCGGAGGGCGCCGGATGATTTTCGCGGGCGCGGGACACCCGCCAGCAATGATCGTGACGCCGGGCGAGCAGCCGCGGCTGCTGGAATCGCGCAGCATGGTGCTTGGCGGGCTGTCCGATGCGGTTGCGACAGAGGCGGCGATCGAAGTAGACCTTAACCCGGGTGACCGCGTGGTCCTTTACACCGACGGAATCAGCGAAGTCTTCGATTCCAGCGGCGAGATGCTGGGCACGGAAGGCGTGCAGAAAATCGTGCGCGAAACAGCGCTGCTGCCGTTCGGCGATATGCAGCAGGCGATGCTGAATCGGGTCGCGGCGTGGCGCGATGGCGCGCCCACCGACGATATGTCACTCGTGCTGGTCGAAGTCGTCTGAGCCCCGCCTGACCGGGCGCGCGAAGAACTCTGAGTGATCGCGCTGACGCAGTGAATCGTGTACACTTCTGCCGTTTTGAATCCTTCATGGACCCTGTAACTCACGGAATTGCGGGCGCGCTCCTCGGCAAGGCGTTTTTTTCGAAGCGCCAGGAACGCGTGGCCATATTTGCCGCGACGCTCGGCGCGGTCTTCCCCGACGTGGACATTTTTGCGGAGGCGATCTCACGCGATCCTCTCAGCATCGTGAAATACCATCGCGCGATCACGCACTCTTTCGTCGGCCTGCCGTTTTTTGCGATTCTTCTCGCGCTTCTAACGCGCGCCCTGCTTCCCTGGGTCAAACGGAGGTGGCCGCGCCTTCACGATCTGGAATCGCCCCCGCTCCTAAGGCTGACGCTGATCTACGCCGTGGGCATCGCGAGCCACATCTTGCTCGATGGTATGACATCGTTCGGCACGCGCATGTGGTTCCCGATTTCGAATGAGCGCGTCGCATGGGACCTGTTGTTCATCATCGACTTCAGTTTCACCGCGGTGATTTTGGTGCCGCAAGTAATCGCGTGGATTTGTCGCGATCCCGAAAAAAGCCACGCGCGGGCCGTACGGATGTGGGTGCTCTGTAGTCTAGGAGACGCGCTGGTATGGCTGTTGACGCGGGCAGCCGGGTATCCCTTCCGCTGGTGGGTTGCGCTCCTTGCGAGCCTGTTGCTGGCTGCGCTCTTTTTCGGGCCGGTAAAGGGCGGCTGGGGATTCCGAGTGACACGCGCGCAATGGTGCCAGGCCGGATCGTTCGCGGCGCTCGTGTATCTATTCGCCTGCTCGGTGGCGCATCACGAGGCGCTTTTGCGCGCCAAGGCGTTTGCGGATCAGAACCACATCGAGATTGTGCGGATGGGCGCGCTGCCGACTCCGCCGTCGTGGCTCGATTGGGGTGACGCGATTCGGTCGCCCGAAGGCATCTTCGAATCGCAGTTCGATTTGCGCGCGGCGGGGGCGGCCATTTTCAACTTCATTCCCGACTCCCCACCCAACAAATTCATTGCACGCGCGTTCGCGCTACCAAACGTGCGCCTCTACTGGAGTTTCGCGCGCTTCCCATCGATTAGCAGCTTCATCGAGGATGGCCATCCTGTGGTCGAGCTGGGCGAAAATCGTTTTCAGAACGGCAGGCGGCGCGGCCCGCAGCCTTTCACGTATCGCATCGTGTTCGATAACGCCGGTAATGTGCTGGAGGAAGGCTGGCTCACCAATGGCATGATGCAGAGCCGCATGAGGCGGATGGTTCCGCAACAGCCGCCGACCGCCCCACCGCCGAAAAGAACTCAGTGAAGGTCCTGATCTTCAGCGATATTCATGGCGATCTTCCCGCGCTCGCGCGAATCCTCGCGCAGCCCGCCGATCTGTACATCGCCGCGGGTGATCTCGCCACCTTTGGCCGCGGCCTCGAGCCCTGCGGGAAAGCGCTGGCGCCGCTCGGCGAGAGACTCTGGGTGCTGCCGGGAAATCACGAGACGCACGACGACATTCGCGAATTCTGCCGTCGCTTCGGGTTCGTGGATTTTCATCGCCGCGTGCTGCAGACGAATTCCACGAAGTGGGCGGGGCTCGGCTACAGCAACATCACTCCGTTCAAGACCCCCGGCGAATATTCCGAAGAAGAGATCGCGGAGGCACTTCGAGCATTTGACGGAATCGCCGGCCTCAATCTGGTGGTTCATTTTCCGCCGCACGGCACGCGTCTCGATGAATACACCCCTCGCCAGCACGCGGGCAGCCCGGCGCTAAGAGCTTGGGTCGAGCGCGAGCAGCCGCCATATCTTTTCTGCGGCCACATCCATGAGACCGCGGGGCTTTCTGACCGGCTCGGCGTGACGCAGTGCATCAACGTTGGGAAAGAGGGCTTTGCGATCGAAGTGTAGCGACGGGCGGGCAGCATTTCACACTTTGACGGGGGCTCTTTGGAACGCTGCTATCTTTTATGGGGAGGAGTGACGGGGTAAACCACGAGCTGGCGGCGATCGCCGAAGCCTTCGCTTTCCGTGCGCACGCCGGCCGCGCCGTTGAGTTCGAGATGAACGATGCGGCGCTCGCGCGATGACATCGGGTTGAATTGGAATGGCTGGCCGGTTTCGCGCACACGCTGCGCGGCGACGCGCGCCGAGAGCTTCAATTCCGCGAGCCGCGTGGCGCGATACTCGCCGCAATCGAATCGTACGCGATCATGCAGCCGCGGGTCGAGCCGCAGCCAGCGATGCGCGATGTGCTCGAGTGAGAGCAGCAACTCCGCACTGTTTTCGAGCAGCCATTCCCGATCGGCTCCGCTGAATGTGACGGTCACTTCGGCTTCATCACCCATCGACGCGGCCACTTCGAACTCCAACGCAAGACCCATTTCGCGCACGGCGAGATCGAGGAAACGCTTCAGCTCCGCAATCGTGCGTTCGCGATCGAGCGGCGGTGGTGGAGCGGTGTGTTCGCGGCGCGGAGAATTCCGGCCGGGCTGCCGATTCGCATGGGGTGTTCGATCGCCGTTCATTGCAATTTCTTCTTTTTATTCTTGAAGGGGCTGTTCGTGGGCAGCGGCCGAGTGCGGTTCAGATAATATTGCTGCCCCACGCCCACGATGTTGCTGGTGAACATATAGAGATTCAAGCCGCTTGCATAGGTGAAAAAAATCGCGGCGAACATCAGCGGCATCAGCCGCAACATTTTCTGCTGCGACGGATCGACAGCCGCCGATTGCGGAGTCATCCTGGTCGACAAATACATGGTAATGGCCATGGCGATCGGCAAGACGTAATACGGGTCCTTGACCGAGAGATCCTGGACCCAGAAGATCCATGGAGCGTGGCGGAGCTCGATCGCACCCGTGAGCACGCGCCATAGAGCCCACCAGATGGGCATTTGTATCAGCATCGGCACGCAGCCACCGAGTTGCGCCATCGGATTGATGCCGTGGCGCTGGTAAAGCTCCGCCATTTCTTCCTGCTGGCCTTTCTTGCGCGGATCGGTCATCGAGTATTTCTTGTACTTGTCCGTGATCGCGCGCATTTCCGGCGCGAGCTTCTGCATGTCCTGCATGGACCGCCAGCTCTTCATCTTCAGCGGAAACACGGCGAAGTTGATCACCAGGGTCAGCGCGACGATCGCCCAACCCCAGTTGGGAATGTAGCGATGCAGCCATTGCAGGGCGAAAAGCAGCGGCTTGGCGATCACTCCGGTCCAGCCGAAATTCACCAGCTGTTCCAGCGACGGCTGCACTTTGCTGAGCAGCCCCAGATCTTTCGGGCCGACGAAAATTCGCGCCTTCACCGGGCCGGGGGCGGCGGCCCCGACGGCGATTTCCGCTTCGGGCGAGCTCGCCGGCTGATTGTCCGCGGTGAAGTGGTGCCACTGCGTCCAGTGCCAGAGCCCCAGCTCGCTACCATCGGGGATGAACGTCGCCGCGAAGAACTGGTCCATGATTCCGGCGAACTGTATCGAGCCGGGTTGCTCGAACGGCTGGACCTGATTTCCGGAGACGCCCAGTTTCTTGTATTGCAGCAGGTTCAAACTGTCCGCCTGTTTGTAGAAAACATTCACCAGCTGCGAGGCCTTGTAGACGGCTTTGTCGCCGAAACCGCCACGCCAGGTGATGGCGGGCGCAAGCGGCTTGCCATCAAGGGCGGCCGACACCTCGATGGACATCTGATAGTCCTGCGTGAATTTCAGTTTCTTGGTGACGTCGAGGTGTCCATCGCTCCAGTGAAAGGCGATTTCGGCGGGCGCGGTGAAATTTTCGGAATCGGGCGTGACTTCGTATAGCGCGGAATTCGCCTGCGCCTCGAGTTGCGGATCAGGGAGCATGAGCGAGAGCGGCCAGCCGAGTTCCTGCGCGACATCGGGGTTGACCAGGTCGAGCGGGCGCGGAGGGTTCTGATCGTCAAAATATTTCTTCAGCTCCCAGCTTCGGACCACCGCGCCGTGATTGGAAAGCTCGACGCGATAGAGGTTGCTTTCGACAACGATGTTCGTTTCCTCGGTGGCCTGCGCCAGGGGAATCTTCGGTGCCGTGGCGGGTGCTGCGGCCACCTGCCTGGCGCCCGGCATGGCGGTGGGTTGGGCCGAGCCTGTCACGGGAGCTACCTGGCCCGCCACCGGGCCGGACTTCTCGGGCGGGGGAACGGGCGGCTGGAAGTAATGCATCCAGAGAAACGTGACCGCGACAACGATGACTACGAAAATAATTCCGCGGGTCTGGTCCGACATCTCATTCACTGCGGATCACCTTGTATTCGCGGCAGATCTTCGAAGTGCTCGCACCGGAGCTCGTCCGGTACCGGATCGAATCCACCCTTGGTGAAGGGATTGCAGCGCAGCAGCCGCCGGAGCGCGAGGGACAATCCGCGCAAGGCGCCATGGCGAGCGATGGCTTCCACGGCGTAGTTCGAGCATGACGGATGGAACCTGCAAGCGCCTCCGAAGAATGGCGAGAGAAAGGTGATATAGAAGCGGACCAGCAAGAGCAGCGTCCAGGCAGCGGCCGATTCCATTCGCGCCGTCAATTCGCGCGGTTCGCCGGCAGGGTTCAAGGCGTGGGTGCGCGAGGGATCAGCTGCAACAATTCCCTGGTGAGCGCCGAGAAATCCGCCGTGGCCGCCGAGCTGCGCGGGTGAATCACGATGTCCCATCCCGGGGCAATCTCCTGTCGGTGCAACCTCAGAATTTCGCGCAGCCGTCGCCGGATGCGGTTGCGCTGGACTGCGCCGCCCAGCGCTTTCTTGATGCTCCAGCCAAATCGGCTGAGATCGAGGCCATTCGGGCAAACGAAAATGGTGAACTCGCGGCTCGACCGGCGCCGACCCCCGCGATAGACGGCGTCGTATTCGGCGCGGCGCACCACGCGGCATTCGCGCGGCAGGCCGAGCGACGGCGCATCAGACTCTCGTGAGACTGTGGCGCCCTTTTTTGCGGCGTTGCGCAAGGACTTTCCGTCCACCCTGGCTCTTCATCCGTTTGCGGAAGCCGTGTTTTTTGTGACGGCGGCGCACATGGGGCTGAAACGTACGTTTCGGCAACGGTCGATCTCCTCTGTTTTCGCGGGCTGGCTTATTCTAGCGGCGGAGTCGGCGCATCGGATGCCCCTCGCGGACCCAAGCGAATTACGTAGTGTATTCGACCGGCGCAGCATGGTCAATGTGTCCCTTATTCAGCACAAGCGCCTCCCTGTGCTGATGCGATTCATCTTGATTGCGCCATGGATCGGAATCAACGAGAAATCGCATGACCGGCGGGGGTAATCATGACGAGCAAGAATGTTTGGCTTCAACTGGCGCTGAAGACGCCGATCGTCAGAGGGTCAATCGTTGCAATCAGCATCCTTTTCTTTCCGGGCCGATCTCCGAAGCATCGATCGGGAGTTACGGTCCACTTGCCGCGCGCTTTACGACGCGAGCTGCACGTCGAAGTCGATTTTAACTTCGTCTTTGGCTCTGACGCCGGCTACGCCGGGAGGTTTGATCCCGAAGTCGGTTAGTTTTATTGTGGTTTCTCCCGTGTAATGGCCAGCCGTTAGAGCCACGTGCAGCTTCACGGGTCGCGTCTGCCCGCGCAGCGTCAGATTTCCGTCGAGAGTCCATCGCCCCGGGCCGGTAATTTCCGCACCTGTGGACTTGAATGCGATCTCCTGCTGATGCTCGCTATCGAGCACGTCCGGCCCTAGCATCGTTTCCTGGACTTCGGCGCGGTCCTTCTCGGATGCGTCCTTGTCGATCACGCGGAGTTCCCGCGCATTCACGTTGATTTCAACGGCAGGATGCGAGCCGGTGTCCGCGATACCGCTGTGAATCGGCGCGCTTACTTCGTGCTCGTGTCCCAGTCCGGAAAAAATGCCGGTCTTGCCGACGTGAATCGTTAGCGTGGATTTCTGGGTGTCGATGTTTCGCGGTTGGGCTCTCACGCCCATCACGAACAAGAAGCTCGCTACCGCCAGGAACACGGTTCGCCTCATCGCTCACCTCAGAAAGAATCTACATCCCGATCGAACTTGCGCACCTCACCAAGAACTGTCTGTTCATCTGGAAACAACGCGAGTGCGGCCAGTCCTCCCGATGGAGCGGGAACCAGCGAGCTCGCCCTGTCCGGAAGGATTATGGAGCTGTTTACATTGGCGCTTCCATTGCATATAAGCATAGTCACGGCCCATGGGGCCATCTCACACAGAAGGAGAAAACTACGTGGCAGCTAAGAAATCCCCGAAGCATTTGAAGAAGGCAAAAAAGCTCGAAGTGACCAAACCGTTGCGCCGCCGTTAGTCGTTCCACTCTTCTCGGCTGGCGGCGCCTGCGCTGGCAGGCAGCCGCTGTCCCAGGTTCCGGGGCCGCGCCTTGCCCGGCGGCCCTTTCTTTTTGTCGCAGGCTTCCCACGTAGGCGCGCCCGGTGGCGACCCCCGATCTTGTTCTGACATCCGATTCCATTCAACTGAGCCGCAAACGCGCGCCAAATCTGAGAGGCGCGATGAAAAGGCAATGGTGCTCGTGACAGCTTTCGTGGGGCTCTCGATGACCCCGTTTTCGATGACTCGTGCGCAACGCTCAGAAAAGCAAACCGCGGCGCCGCAAATCATCGATCCCTCAGCGAAGGGGTACGACGTTTCCCGACTCCCAGCCGGACAACCGCAGATCCGGTAAGCGCGTTCATCTGACCCTATCTGCAGAGCGAACATCTGTGCTAAGAGAATCATATCCGTTTCGCTGATCGTGAGATTCAGATGAAGTCCTTCGACAGAACCATGGCGCTGACGCCACTTGGATTGTGGATCCCGATGGGCGGAGCCGCGGCGCACTCGCCGGAGAAGAAGATCGCGGGCCGGATGGTGGTCGTAAAATCAGCACGGACAATTTCGCTTGAGAGCGATGGGCGCGTTCTTAAGACAACCAACGTTGCGCTGGGCGGCCAGCCAATTCAATATGGCGCTCGACCTCTGCTACCCAAATGCGGCCGATCGCGCCCATGCGCGCAGCCTTGATGCGAGGTCGGGCGGCGAGGTTGATATCGACGGTCTAGGAAAGCAGTATGCCTGGATGGGCGCACGGCGTCGGTTCGTCGATTCAACCGACGGGTGTATCGCGGTAACGAACGAAGGGATTCAGGAGATTTCCGGAATGGTGCCAGTAGGAACGCGCGTCGAAATCAGGCCATAGCGGAGGACATTCATGGACTCATCGCCGAAGATTGCCATCGTTACCGGCGCGGGCAGCGGAATTGGCAAGGCGGTTGCCTTGGCCCTGGCTCGGGAGGGCTACTCGGTGATTCTTTCCGGCCGACGCAAGGATCTGCTCGAAGCAACCGCCCTTGAAATGAAGCCGTCCGATTCCCGAACGCTTGTGGTACCTGCCGATGTCACCGATCCCGTCGCCGTGCGTGAGCTTTTCGCGAAAACAAGACATGCGTTGGGCCGCCTTGACCTGCTGTTCAACAATGCCGGCATCTCCGGCCGCGCCGTACCGCTCGAGGAGGTAACCTACGAGCAGTGGAAATCCATCGTGGATACGAATCTGACTGGCGCGTTTCTTTGCACGCAGGAAGCATTCAAGATCATGAAGAGCCAGGAGCCACGCGGCGGGCGCATCATCAACAATGGCTCGATTTCAGCGCACACCCCTCGTCCGAATTCCGCTCCCTATACCGCCTCCAAGCATGGAATTACGGGCCTCACGAAGGTGACGTCGCTCGACGGCCGAAAGTACGACATCGCCTGCGGTCAGATTGATATTGGAAACGCGTCAACGGAAATGGTGGAGCGAATGAAGAAAGGCGTTCCGCAAGCGAACGGCACGATCGCGGCCGAGCCCACGATGGATCCCGCAGACGTTGCGCGCGCCGTCGTATACATGGCGTCTCTCCCTCTCGACGCCAATGTCCAATTCATGACCGTCATGGCGACCAAGATGCCGTTCATTGGCCGCGGCTAAGGGTCCGTGCGGACCTTGGGCCCACGCTCTAGCCCGTTCGATATCGAGCATGACCGGCTTTCGCGAAATCGGTTAGGGGAGACGAAGCAACGATGGGATTTCAACTCTACACGCGGGAAATCGACCGCATCGTTGTGGTGGAGGCAGTCGGAAAGCTCACGCTGACGGACGGTCACACAAAACTCCGTGACTTGATTCACGTTTCGACCGGTCAAGGCGCTAAGAAATTTATACTCAATCTCGCGCGCACCGAACTGATCGACAGTTACGGAATCGCCGAGTTGGTGCGCTGCTACACCGTTGTCCGACAGGCGGGAGGGGAGATGAAGTTGGCCTGCGTGAATCAGAAAGTATTGGACGTGCTTCAGATCTCCCGGATGAACTGGGTTTTTGAAATCCACTCGGATGAGGCCGGTAGCCTGCGCGCATTCGGAAAACATGAATAAATACAGGCGGCATTCTGACGGTGGCTAAGGCGCGGTCGAGCGGAACGCCAGCAGAAATAGCGCGCCGAGGAAAAGATCGATGCAGCCGAGTCCAAGATCGCTGACGCTAAGACGCCGCTGCGTGTACAGCACGATTGCAGGAATTCCGAAGGCCAGCTTTTCAAGCACCGATGGAATCATCATCCGCCGGAAGCGCACTGGATCGCTCGCGATCACGAAGAATGCGAATTGCCACGCTAGCGCGACACCCACGAAGCCATAGAAAAACAATGGGTGCGTGACCGCCGGCGGATCTTGCCGGCCAATCATGCCCACAAGGAAATAGAGAGGCGCCAGCGTCACGAGGCCCCAAATTCCTGCGCCCCAAAACACGATTTTCGCGAATTTCATTTGGACCTCGCGAATCCGCTTGGATCAGAATCCGGTTGCGCCGAATGCCTGCTTGACGTGCGGCTTCAGAAGATACAGCGCGACCCACAGATCAACCGCCACTACGATCGCTCGAACGGTGGCAACCAGTACATGGAAATGGAACAGGGCCGTCAGCACGCCCAACCCATTGAAGAGCACGCCCAGACCGCAAAGAACGATCACCAATATGCGCGCCCAGTTTTGCAACTTTAGGAATGCGATGCCGACGACCGCATAGAGAACGGCGAAACCCAGTAGCGCTACGCCGATGATGGCGCCACCAATTCCAGCGATCATGCCCATTCCTGGCCGCGCCGCCATGTTCGCCACCATGGCCCCGCCCAGCAATACCACTAAAGCTGCGAGGACCAGCAGCCCTGTTGCGATGAATCCCAGCACCGCTAGAATCGTCACGCCTGTAGGACGCTCCATGCTCCCCTCCTGCGCAGGATAAGCCATTGCTATTGAATCGCATCCGGACCGCAATCGCCTCACCGCAGCCCGATTTCGCGCGACGGTATGCCAGGCCCCGGCGCGAGGTCAAGAAGAAAGAAACCTCAACTCGGGACGCGAGTTCGATGTAAACTCCGTGAAGCCGAAGGAAGGGATTGACCCGGTGCGGTGGGCTCCGGGCTGCCTTGGGGAGTTCCGAATGAGTGCGCGAACGGCGAAGCGTCTGCGGATTTCCGCCGTCATTTTGTTCGGTCCTCTACTCGCTTGGGCAGGCGATGCGCGCTTCGCTGTTGTGCGCGCTCAATCATCCCAAGCCCAGCTTTCGCAAGATGCCGCGCCCGAGCAGTCCTCAACGACGGCGGCTCCCGCCCCTGTGGCACCTGCTCCTGTCAGCGCCGAGGCCGCCGAAATGACGACCGAAGAAGCATCCGTGCCGCTGCGCGTGCTGGTGAATCTGATTCCCGTTCGGGTGATCGTGCGTGACGGGAAAGGCAACGCCATCGCTACCCTGCACAAGGAAGACTTTCAGGTGTTTCAGGACGGCAAACCTCAGATCATCTCGAATTTTTCAATTGAGACGCCGGTCTCAACGGCTCATGCCGTTGTTTCCTCCACCTCGGCGCCGGCTGTCGCGCCGAACCCTTCAGAGCCCGGCGCTGCCGCGTTCCTGCCTCCCTCTCGTTTCGTCGCTCTCCTGTTTGATGATGCCCTGCTGAACCAGCAAGATCTGATGCAGGCGCGAAATGCCACAGACAAGTATCTCGATTCCTCGGTTCAACCCACGGATCGCGTCGCGGTATTTACGGTTTCCGGCCGCAACCAATTGGACTTCACCGACGACCGAGACAAATTGCACAAGACGCTGCGCAATCTGCAAGTCGACACCGTGACGGCGGCCCTTTCGTCACCGTCCGATTGCCCGCAGATGGAGCCGTACGAAGCTGATTTGATCCAGAACCATCACGACCAGTTTGCCACCGACATCGCCACTCAGGACGCCCTGGCGTGCTCGGTCTCTCCAAACCCCACCCAAAACGGCGCCCCGTCCGCGAGTGACATCCTGAAAGCGCAGTCGCTCGCGTACGGGGCAGCAGCTCGTGTCGAACAAAACACCTCCACGCAAACGGAAAACACGCTGCGCCGCGTGCGAGAGGTCCTTGAAAGGCTGTCGGTTCTGCCCGGGCAGCGCAATCTCGTATTGATCTCACCGGGTTTCCTTTACACAACTCATGAAACCGAGTACTCCGAGTTGATCGATCGCGCCATCCGCCAGACCGTCTTCATCAACACACTCGATGCGCGGGGGCTATACGTCCCAGATATCGGCACGGATATTAGCCAGTCGACGGTTGACCCGAATCCCTCCAACGCCGGAATTCGTTCTCAGTGGAAACTTACCGCTCAGAGCCGTCAATCGGAGTCACTGGCCGCTTTCGCAGAAGATAGCGGTGGGTTCGCGTTTCACGACAACAACGATCTCGCCGCGGGGTTGCGGGAGGTAGCCGGCGCGCCCGAGGCGTACTATTTTCTGGCGTTCGCTCCGCAGAATTTCAAATATGACGGCCACTTCCACACGCTGAAGGTTACGCTCGTGCCCAAGAATAAATTCACGATCCAGGCGCGGCGTGGATATTACGCGCCGCTGCACGGGGAGACTCCCGCGGAAGTGGCGAAGCGCGATATTGACGACGCGCTTTTCTCGCAGGAGGAGCAGCACGGCGTCTCCGTCGGGCTCCAGACACAGTATTACAAGACCGGAGCGACGGACGCGAAGCTTTCCGTGCTCGCGCACGTGGATCTAACGCACGTACGGTTTACGAAGGCGGACGGCCGGAATCAGGATGACCTCACCGTTGTCGCTGCGATCTTCGACCGCGATGGAAACTTCGTCACCGGCGCGCAGAGGGTGGTCTCCATGAAGCTGCGCGACGAGACCTATCAGCGGCTGAGCCATTCCGGGGTGACGGTGAGAACGAGTTTTGATTTGAAGCCGGGAGACTACGTCGTGCGCCTGGTAGTGAGAGATTCCAACGCCGCGGCTCTTTCAGCCGAAAATGGCGTGATTGAAATTCCGTACTAAGCGTTTCGGTAAGAAGGAAGGTGAATCATGAGGTTCCGGCACATCAAGCCGCTTTTGGCCTCCGCGCTTCTCATTCTGGCCGCAGGATGGTCTGCGCGACACGCGATTGTTGCGCCGGTGATTGTTCGCGCGCAGCAGTCCTCTCCTCTAGCGTCGCCTCCTCAAGAAACAGCCCAGGCGCCTGGGCCATCCTCGTCGGTCCTACACGCGGAATCGCGCGTCGTGCGCGTGGACGTGATCGTCACGGACAAGAAGGACAACTACGTCCGCGACCTGACGGCGAAGGATTTTCACGTGTTCGACAACAATCAGGAGCAGCCGATCATCAACTTCTCCTATGGTCTCACATCGGGTGCGACGGGCGCACCCGAACGCCGCTACATGGTTCTCTTCTTTGACGATTCCACCATGGAAATGGCCGATCAGGCCCGTGCCCGCGATGCCGCCAAGAAATTCATTGATGCTAATGCTGGACCGGATCGCGTGATGGCTGTCGTGGAATTCACCGGAGTTCTGCGCGTCGTTCAGAATTTCACCGCCGATGCGGCACGTCTCAAACAGGCTGCCGCTTCCATGAAATCCTCGAGCGTTTCGCCAATCGCCGCGGACCCTGCGCTCACCAATGCGGCGGCGCTCGGAAATTACGGCGGGGGAGCTTCCCTGCCCAACGCCCAAGCCGATTTTGGAGTGCACACACTCTTGCTCGGAGTCAGGAGCCTGGCCAAGAATCTGACGAACGTGCCGGGCCGAAAGAGCGTGGTCGTTTTTACGGCCGGATTCCCGCTCTCGTCGGAAGCCCAAGCCGAGCTGACCGCAACGATTTCCGCGTGCAATCAGGCAAACGTGGCCATTTACCCGCTAGACGTCCGCGGTCTGGACACGGGGATGGCTGGTCCTGGGGCCCAGCTTCGTCCGGACGCGTGGCCGACCGCTCGATCACTCGCCGGTTCGCGCGGGGCGGCTGGCAATTCCGTTAGCGCCCAACCGCATTTGGTTCTGGCATCGTACCCGATGCCCGCAGCCGCTGGGTCGGCCGAACCCGCGCAGCACGGGGGAGGGGGCGGCGGTGGTGGCAAGGGCGGTGGTGGCGGCGGAACTGGCGGAGGTGGTGGCACTCCGCCGGGCGGGGGTAGTGGTGGCAAGGCGGGTTCGCCTGGAAGCGGATCTCCGAGTGGTGGAAGCGGCGGTGCACCCAGTAGTGGGGGTGGTGCCGGCGGCGTGCTGACCGGACCCACCATTTATGGCTATCAGCCCTCCATGAACCCGGGATTAGTGATGCCGATCATGTCGAATACTCGTACGGGGAACCAGTCTGTACTGGAGGCGCTGGCACAGGGCACCGGCGGATTTGCGATTTTGAACAGCAACGATTTCCTGGGCGGTCTTACCAAGATCGCGCACGAACAGGATGAATACTACTTTCTCGGCTACGCGCCACCGGACGCCCCCGAAGGCGGGTGTCACGCGCTAAGAGTAAAGACGGATCGTGGCGGACTCCAAGTTCGAGCGCGCAGTGGATATTGCGAGGCCAAGTCCAAGGACATGCTGGCCGGCAAGCCCGCCGGGAAGGACTTAGAGTCTCGCGCGGCTGCCGCGGAAAAGGGCACCATCAGCGGCACGCTCGAAGCGCCCTTCTTTTATACGGCGCCGAACGAGGCGCGTGTGAACCTGGCCATGGAATTCCCGGCTTCCTCCGTGGATTTTTCCAAGGAGAAGGGCAAGTACCATGCGGACATGAATGTTCTCGGCATCGCCTATCGCGCCGACGGAACGGTGGCCGCGCGATTCAGCGACCAGGTGACGCTCGATCTCGAGAAGGACGAGTGGAAGCAATTTACGCAGAGGCCCACGCGGTATTCCAATCAGTTTCAGATCGCTCCCGGAACGTATCGCCTGGATGTTGTCCTGTCGGCAGGGGGCCAAGGTTTTGGAAAGTTCGAAACTCCGCTGGTGATCGATCCCTACGACGGCAAGACATTCAGCGTGAGCGGTATCGCCCTTAGCAATCAAGTGGGGCAGGTGGAGGGTCTGGGCGGCGCCATGGCCGTGGACCTACTCTCCGATCGCACGCCCCTGATCGTCAAGGACATGGAGATCACACCCTCGCCGAGCAACCACTTCAAGAAATCCGACCAGGTGGCTTTGTACGCGCAAGTGTACGATCCACATCTGACCGATGCCAATCCACCGGTGGTTCGAATCGCCTTCAATGTCGTGAACGTCAAAACCGGCGAGATTGTCAGCGGAGCACACAACGTGGACGTTTCAATCTACACACAGAAGGGAAATCCGGTCGTGCCGCTGGGGATTCGAGTTCCGATGGAGGAGTTGCCCCCTGGATCGTATCGCCTGGATTTCCAGGCCTCGGATGCAAGTGGCGCGCTCTCGGCCGTGCGCTCGGTGGGATTCGAAGCGCAGTAGCCGCCGTATCGATTGCGAGGCTCGGCACACGCGAGGCTTGTTGGCGTGGGATCACTCGAACCGGTGCACAAAATCCGTCCTGGGAGGAAATCCTGTGAATAAATCCGTGAGAAGCGCCGCTCCACTCGCCGCACTCTGCCTTGCGCTTGTTTTGATTTCAACTCCCGCTTACTTGCAGAGCGAAACGAAGGATTTGAAGACCGGGGCGTTCCAGGTGCAACAGGAACTAATTCTGCCGGCGAGCCCCGAGGACGTCTACGACGCCGCAACTGGTGACATTCGCGGCTGGTGGGATCACTCGTTCTCGGATCATCCGAAGAAACTCTTCATTGAAGCGAAGCCCGGCGGCGGCTTCTATGAAATATTCGACGATGCGGGTAATGGCGTGCTGCACGCGACCGTGATTTATGCCGACCGCGGAAAAAGGATTCGCTTCACCGGGCCGCTGGGCTTTTCCGGCCAAGCGGTTACATTCGTCACCACATACGATTTTCTTCCGGACCCCGCCGGAACGAAAATGCGCGTGACCTGCAATGTCTCGGGCGAGATCGCTGACGGTGAAGACAAAATCGTGGATGCCGTCTGGCATCATTTCCTCTTCGAGCGCCTCAAGCCTTACATCGAATCCGGCGCATACAAGACGAAAACCCGACCCTAGGCCGCCTTTCTCCTGCGCGACTTCTCCGGCGTTTGGTACGATGAGTGTCCGGAGGAAAGATCGTTGGGAAAATCACACACCTCATCCCGCCCACCCAAGGCGAAGGCCGCCAGGTCTCACTCCGCAAAGAAGCCCGCTAGTGCGGACCGACGGCTGAGGATCGGCCTGATCGGCTTTGGCACCGTGGGCCGCTCGGTGGCGAAGATTCTTTCCCAAGACTCGGACGGTCCGCTTCTGCTCACCCACATCTTCAATCGCGGCATCAAGAAGAAGAAAATCGCCTCGCTGCCTGGGAACATCCGCTGGACGGAAAATGTGGATGACGTACTCTCCTCCGATGTGCACGTGGTCGTCGAACTAATCGGAGGCCTTGAGCCGGCCGGTGAATGGGTCCGCAAGGCGTTGCGCGCCGGCAAGTCCGTGGTTACTGCGAACAAGCTACTGATTTCCGAAACTGGCCCCGAGCTGCTCGATCTCGCGCGAAAAATGGGCAAGCGTCTCGAATTCGGGGCGTCGGTCGCGGGAGGAATTCCGGCGATCATCGGCATTCAGGAAGGCCTCGCGGGCGACCGCCTTTACAAAATCTCAGGAATTCTCAATGGCACCTGCAATTTCATCCTGACGAAGATGGAAAAAGATGGCGCGAGCTTCGACACATCGCTCAAGGAGGCGCAGTCCCTCGGGTATGCCGAAGCCAATCCAAGCGCCGATGTGGACGGCATGGACGCGCGCGCGAAGCTTCTGATCCTGACGCAGGCCGGACTGCGCCTGCGCGTGGGCAGCAAACAGATTCCGTGCCGCTCGATCAGCTCGGTCGCAGCCGTGGATTTCATGTATGCCGCCGGCCTCGACTGCACGATTCGCCAGATTTCGGTGGCGCAAAAGGAAACGAAGAAAGGCGTACGGCTCGCTGCCGCCGTCCAACCGGCGCTGATTCCCACGGCCTCGCTGATGGCGCACGCGCAGGGCAGCCAGAATATCGTCACGGCCACGGGCGAATTCGGCGGAAAGATGATTTTTTCCGGCTACGGAGCGGGAGGCGACCCAACGGCCGTCGCCGTGATTTCCGATCTCTATGCAATCGTTCGCAGCTCCGGCGCACCGGCGGAGGCGCTGCCGGGCGCCGCGGAAGTTCCCGATTCGGTGAGCGGCGATTTCACGGTGCCGCACTATCTTCGCTTCGTTGTACGAGATCGTCCCGGCATCGTGGCATCCATCGCGGCGATTCTCGCGAAATATGAGATCAGCCTAGACGCGCTGCTGCAAAAGCCAGGCTTCCCGCACTCCGCGCTGCCGTTTGTGATGACCCTCGAGGCGTGCGACGGCGCCGTGCTGAATCGCGCGCTCGCGGAAATCGCTCGCCTCGATTTTCACGTCGAGCCTCCGCTTTGCCTCCCCATTTTCTTGGATTGACGCGCAGCGCGCGCCAGGCCCTTCTCATCGGCGGCATCGGCGAGCCTGGTCCCGAGGAAACACTGGACAGTTTTGCGCGCGGCGTCTTCACGCATCTGACCCAGAGCCGCGGATTGAATGCAAAGCACCGTCCCATCGAGATCGCCCAACAAGACTGGACGCAGGTTAGCATGGGCACCCGATTCTTCGCGCCTCACCGGACCGCGCCGCGGTGCAATCCCGACTTCTAGGAATACTTCTGCGGACGGCCACTCTCGGGACGTTTCTGGCGAGGGAGCTTCGTTTCAGCGATCCTGGAAGAACAAGAGCAGCGTTTGCAGCGCGCGATCGTCTGCTTCGCGCACGATTTCGTAGGCCGCGATCATCGCCGGCTTCGCCTTCCGCAGTTCTTCGCGGCACACCTGAAGTAATTGAACGAGGATCATCTGCAAAATCATAGGGAGAGGCGGAGACCAAGACAATAGATCGAAACCAGAGGGTTGTCGTGTCAGTCCCCTGGCAGTCGACAAGCACGAAGCGGATGACCTGAGCGCCAAATCCCCCGAGACGTCGTTTCGGCTATCATGGATTGACAACTGCCCATGACTCCGCCGGACATCAACGCGAAAGCGTTCCACGATTTCGAGCTCGACGGATGGCAGCACGCCGCCGACGACTACCACCGATATTTCGGCACCCTGACGATGCAGACCATCGGTCCGCTGCTCGACGCCGTCGCCTCTGCGACCGGCCCGAGCTTACTGGACATCGCCAGTGGCCCCGGATACGTGGCGTCGGCTGCGATGCGCCGCGGATGGTCGCCCGTCGGCATCGATTTTTCCGAAGCGATGGTGGCAATCGCCCGGACACTCCATCCGAGAATCGAATTCCAGGTCGGCGATGCGGAAGCGCTGAGTTTCAAGGACGCCGCTTTTGACAGGGCGGTGATGAACTTTGGCATCCTGCACCTCGCGCAGCCCGACGTGGCCGTTCGCGAGGCGCATCGCGTGCTGCGAGCGGGCGGGATGTTCGCGTTCACGGCCTGGGCAAAACCGGACGAGGCCCTCGGGTTTCAGGTCGCGCTAGGTGCGCTGGAGGATTTCGGCGATCCGAGCGTCCAGCTTCCGCCCGGCCCGCCATTTTTCAGGTTCAGCGACCGCGATGAATGCGCGCGAGTGCTTACGAGCTGTGGATTTGGCGGCGTCACGGTGATGCAGCTTCCCCTACTCTGGAAGATCGCTTCCCCGGCCGACCTTTTCGAAGCGTTCTACAAGGGTTCAGCCCGGACCGGCGGCCTCCTGCGCGCGCAGCCGCCTGCTGCGCTCGCGAAGGTACGCGACGCAATCAAGAGGGTGGCCATCGCGTACGAACGCGGCGGCCACCTCGAAATTCCGATGCCTGCTCTGGTCGTCTCCGCGCGAAAAGCATAAACAACTTCGCGGAGTCGATCGCTCTCCTACTTCGCCGTGGCCGCCATGCCCTTGAACCGCGGCAAAAACGACTCGTTCACGAACGTTTCATAGGAGGTCGGCGTGGTGTTTTTTGTGGAGCGCTTTTCGAGCGCCTTCATGTGCCCGGAGTTCATCGCCTCGGACATCTCCATAATGAGGTCCGCGATGCTCTGCGACACCCCCATTTGAATCAACGCCGCGTGAACCTTGTCATTCGGCAAGCGTGAGTAAGCGAAAGTGGGCTTGCCGAGCGCACGGGCAACGATTCTTGCGACTTCGGCCATGCTGATGTCGCGTTCACCGAGGAGTTCGGCGGCGTGCTGCCCCTTGAAGTCGAGTCGAAGCAGTCTGTCCGCGGCCGCGGCGCCGATGTCGCGCGTGGCGATCATCGGAATCTCCAACTCGGCGCGGAGCGCGCCCGCCATCACACCGAGCTCCTTGATGATGCCGATTTGCGCAAACGTGTTTTCCATAAAATATCCGGCGCGGAGATGCAGGACGTTGAGGCCGGAAATCTGATTCAGTCTGTTCTCCAGGCGGTGCAGGCCCACGACGGGGCCGGTGCCCTCGGCCTTGTCCGCGCCGACGCTGCTGAGCGAAATGACGTGCTTCACTTTCGCCTCGGCAATCGCGGCCACCAGCGCGTCCGCGATGTGATCCTGGTGCGCTCGATAGTCCTGCGCCTTTTCGTCCGGAGGAATCACTGCGTAGACGCCTTTCGCGCCCGCAAATGCTTTAGCCAGTGCCGTGCGATCGGTGAGATCGCATAGGAATGGCTCGGCTCCTTGCTTCACAAGGCGCTGCAGTCGGTCGGCGTTTCTGCCGATCGCCCGGACTTTCGTTCCCGCCTTCAAAATCCTTTCCGCAACAACATGCCCGCTATTTCCGCTTGCTCCCGTTACCACGTACATAGCTGTCTCCTTTCGTGCCGATCGATATCGAGTGAATTGTGGCGGGCCGGGGTCCTGGAATCTGCGTTACGGTTGATGCTCCCGTCGAGGGCGGCGTGGAAGCGAGGCGAATCCATCTTGGCCCCGTGTGGTGCGGCAGTCAAGAGCAGCAAGTTGACGAACTGGAATGACTTCAAGTCATCGATCGATCGGGAATGGCGCAATAGAGTGCATCGCTGCCAACGTCAAACACCCGGTTCCAACGCGCGCGATAGTTCTCCTGTGCGGCGTCAGCCGCAAGCTCGATCAGCTGCTCCTCGGAAAAATGACGCCGCAGCTCGGCATACAGCTCGTTGCTTACGTTCACGGGGGCGCCGCTGAGCGCGTCCGCCATCTGAATGAGCGCCCGTTCCGGCGCGGAGAATTTGGCAGAGTCGCCTCCTAGAAGCGCCGCGATCTCCTCGTCGCGCAATCCGTACATTCTGCCTCCGGCAGAATTTGCATCGATTCAAAACGGGCACCCCACCCCCGCCGCGGTCCGCAACTGTACGATCGACCGCCATCGCCGCGATACCTTCGCCTTCTGCCCGAATAGAATCTCCAGGATGATCCCCGCCCAGAATACGCGCGGCACTCGCGCCTGAATTTTGAGCGGCGTTAAATCCCTGCCCAAAAGCTTGCGGACTCTCCCAAAAATAAGCCGCATCAGAAATGACGTCTTTCTAGGATCCACGCCTTCGATTCTCGCCATTGAAGTTCCTCCTTATGAATTGGATTAGTAAGAAGTCCACAGGGATTCGCACTTGCAACGCGCATAGCTGCTGCTCATCGGAGCGCGACGATCGGATTTGCTCGATCGAACAAGGGAAAGGGCAGCAAGAATTGCGGCCGAAAGCGGAGCGCGCGGCCTTCGCACACCCACGCCTCGCTGCCAGACGGTGCCCCTTCACCCTTTGCCTGTGGATTTCTAATCGCAAGAAAGACGGAGCTAGCCAGGATTTGCACAAGCCGGAGCGTTTGACCGGCCTGTTCCCGTCCCCTAGAATGAAATCGTGATGATCTCGACCGAAAGCCAGAAGGCGGTTCGATTCCGGGCGCTGCACAGGCTGCCGGCAACGGCGGGAGCGCCAATCGAAGCAGGCGGCCCGGGAGCATTCATAATTCCAAATCCGTGGGATGGCGGCAGCGCGCGGATTCTGGCTGGACTGGGTTTCCAAGCTCTGGCAACCACCAGCGCCGGATTCGCGTTTTCACTCGGCAGGCGCGACGGGATGGTCACGCGCGATGAAGTGCTCGCGCATTGCCGCGCGATTGTCGAGGCGACGGATTTGCCGGTGTCCGCGGATCTCGAAAAATGTTTCGGCGACGATCCGGGGACGGTGGCGGAGACGATTCGACTGGCGGCCGCCACGGGAATTGTGGGCGGTTCAGTGGAAGATGCGAGCGGAGACGATCGCCACCCGATTTACGATTCCACTCTGGCGGTCGAGCGCGTCGCGGCAGCGGTTGAGGCGGCACGGGCGTTGCCGTTTCCGTTCACGCTGACAGCGCGCGCCGAAAACTTCCTTCATGGCCGCCACGATCTCGACGATACCGTATGCCGTCTTCAGGCGTTTGCGGCGGCGGGTGCGGACGTACTGTACGCACCGGGGTTGCCGAGCCTGGAAGCAATCAAGAGTGTTTGCGCGGCAGTAGCCCCGCAGCCCGTGAACGCCCTTCCCGGAATCAAGGGCCTCGCTTTCTCGGTCGCGGAGCTGGAGGCTGCGGGCGTTCGGCGAATCAGCCTGGGCAGCGTGCTCTCGCGGGTGGCGCTGGGAGGCTTGCTGGCTGCAGCGCGCGAGATGCGGGAAAAGGGCACGTTCACGTTCGTGGACCAGACGACTTCCATGGCGGAGCTGGGTGGTTTCATGATCGCGCCAAGAAAACAGCCTGGCATAGCCTAGGCAACAAGGTACTCGCACCAAAAAAGTCCACCGGTTTTTCTTGCTTGCAATGCCTCCCTGTACTGCTAGCCTACTCGCGACGTTATGATAAAGAGGGCCACAATTCGGAACGCCCGCTATAGGGCGAAACCGCTGCGTCGGCGCGCGCGGCAACGACTGGACACACAAACGGCCCTGGTTTGATGCGGCGAACGGCAGCCAATAGAATCAAAATCTGGCCGGTTTCGTGCGCCGGAATCATGAGTCCCGAGCCGCGGATTACGAGTCACCGAAATGTTTGAGACGCTAACCGACAAGTTGCAGCGAGCTTTCAAGACCTTGCGAGGGCAGGGAAAGCTGAGCGCGGAGCATTTGGACGCGGCGCTGGGCGAAATTCGCGAGGCGCTGCTCGAAGGCGACGTCAACCTCGGCGTGGCAGACGATTTCATCGCGCACGTCCGAGAAAAGGCGCTCGGCTCGGATGTGCTCCTGCAGCTTTCACCGGACCAGCAAGTGGTCAAAATCGTGCGCGACGAGCTGGCCGAACTGCTCGGGCGCGAGGCGCGGCCGCAATTCGGATCGCGGCCTCCAGCGGTTTGGCTCATCTGCGGACTGCAGGGCTCCGGCAAAACGACCTCCACCGGCAAACTTGGGAAATGGCTCGCCGAACATGGACACCGGCCCATCGTCGTGTCAACCGACGTGTATCGCCCGGCGGCGCGCGAGCAATTGGCGCAGGTGGCGAAGGCCACGGGCACACCCTGCTGGCCCGGCACCGGAACGGACAAGCCGCTGGAAATCGTCCGGGGCGCCACGCGCGAAGCAAAGCTGTCCGCATGCGACGTGATTCTGGTGGACACGGCCGGGCGGCTGCACATTGACGATGAGTTGATGAACGAGCTTTCGACGCTGAAACGCGAGCTGAATCCCACGGAAATTCTTTTCGTCGCGGACGCGATGATCGGGCAGGATGCGGTGCGATCGGCGGGGGAATTTCACAAGCGGTTGGGCGTGACGGGCATAATCCTGACGAAAATGGACGGTGACGCGCGCGGCGGCGCGGCGCTTTCCATCCGCAAAGTGACGGGCGCGCCGGTGAAATTCGTGGGCGTGGGTGAGAAATATGACGCGCTTGAGCCCTTCGTGCCCGACCGCATCGTCGGGCGGATTCTGGGGATGGGAGACGTCCTCGGGCTAATCGAAAAAGCGCAGAAGAATATCGACGAGAAGCAAGCGCGCGAGATGGAACGCAAGCTGCGCGAAAACGAATTTACGCTCGCCGATTTCCGCGATCAGCTGCAGCAGATTCGCAAGATGGGCTCGATGGAGCAGTTGATGGGCATGCTGCCAAAGGTTGGGCCGTTCGCGAAAATTCCCAAGGACGCGCAAATTGACGAAAAGCAGCTCAAGTCCACCGAGGCCATCATCAATTCGATGACCGCCGCGGAGCGAGCGAACGACAACCTGATTGATGGCAAGCGGCGCAAGCGCATCGCCCGCGGAAGCGGCACCACGGTGCAGGAAGTAAATCAGGTACTGAAGCAATATTCCGACATGCGCCGGATGATGAAGCAGTACGGCAGCATGGCGAAAATGAAAATGCGCGGCCTCGGCAAGCTCGCGGGATTGAAGTAGGAGGGGGCTTGCCAATTGTCATCCACACCGTACTGGGCCAGATCCGCTCGATGGCGGCCGGCAGTGACGACCGCGCGGTCCGGGCCAAGCGGCTGGCGGAGCTGATCCGCACACTCGGCGAGTATCGCTGGGTCGGAGTCTACGACGTGACCGCGGAACAGGTTTCTGTCGTCGCCTGGAGCGGTCCGGGCGCGCCAGAGTATCCGAAATTTCCTGCCAGCAAGGGTTTGACGGGAGCCGCGATTCAACAGAAGCGGGCCGTGATCGTGGGCGACGTGCGAAACGACCCGCGATACCTGACGACATTGGGTGGCAATCTGGCGGCTGGCAGCACGCGTTCGGAAATCGTCGTGCCGGTGATGGCGCCCGGCGAAGAGCGCGTGATCGGCACAGTGGACGTCGAAAGCGAACACGCCAACGCGTTTTCAGCGCGCGATCAGCAAATGATCGAGCAGTGCGCGCAGGCGGCCCTGCCGTTCTGGCTGCTGCGGTGATGACGAATGCCGGGCTCTCGATCGCCCATGAATCACTGGCCGCGAGAGAGGCAGCGCATTGCTAGGCGCGTCTCGCCGTCTGTTGTTTGTCGGAGCGAAGGCTCCGACCCCCTAAACGACTGCGGCAATCGCGGCCTGAATCAGGTCGCGGCCCTCCTCTTCCCAGCGTTCATTTGACGCGTGAATCCAGCCGACACAAAAACCGCAACAGCGTAAAACTCCCAAAGCGCCGGAAATCGAAGGAAGAATTCCATGGCACACATTTTCGATGGGCTCTATGAGTATGAGGAAGTGATGCTCGTGAGGGGGCGTCGTGATGTTCGCGGTGCTGCCCCTGGGCTTGATTCTGGCGTTCGTCAAGGGGAAGCGGGCCGTCGACTGCTGATGATCTTTGTGCTTCCGATCATACGAGTCGGGTTTCCGGGAATTGAAGTGATCAAGATCCGCAGCAGCGAGGTGGACATTGCCGGGGCGAAGGCCTCATCTCCTACCGTACAAGTGGAGCGTCCTGGGGCCCCTGGCGCGCCATGATAGCGTTGGTCCGGGATATATAGCGATTGGTGAAAGGGGCGGGGTCCGCTATACTATCGAGATTCAAATCAGGAGGAATTTCGAGTGTTAACGATTCGTTTGGCGCGGATTGGCAAGAAGAAGCGTCCCTTTTACCGCGTGGTGGTTACCGAAAAGACGCGTCCGCGCAACGGCCGTTTTGTGGAGATCGTCGGGACCTATGACCCGCTGAAGAAGCCGGCCACCGTGCAGTTCGATCACGACCGGGTCGAGTACTGGCTCGGCAAGGGCGCGCAGCCCAGCGACACGGTCCGCAGTTTGATCCGCAGCAACCCTAAGCCCTCCTGAAGCGTCCTACCACAGATGGTCCAGTTCATAACTCTTGTACACGCTCGAGCGAGTTTCTCCGCTGGGCACGACAAGCTGTGGAGGAAACGCAATGAGGGAACTTGTGGAATCTATCGCCAAAGCTCTCGTAGATCATCCGGACGAAGTGAAAGTGAACGCAGTGGACGGCGAGCAGGTAACGGTTCTGGAGCTTCGGGTTCATCCTGAAGATCTGGGCAAAGTAATCGGGCGGCAAGGACGTACGGCGAAATCAATCCGCACGCTGCTCGGGGCCGCCGGAATGAAATTGAAGAAGCGGTTCACACTCGAAATTCTGGAATAAGTGGACACGCAGCATTCATCACAGCCACCGAAGGCATCACAGCCACCGAAGGCACCGCAGCCCGCGAGAGTCACGGTGGCGCGCATCCTTCGCCCCCACGGACTCCGCGGCGAAGTGGCCTGCGAAATTCTCACGGACTTCCCTCAGCGGTTCCAGCTCCTCCAGTTCGCAGAACTGAGTGGTGTGCGCGGCGAACCGCGGCGCGTGGGAATTCGTTCGTGCTGGCTCAGTCAGAGCCGCGGCGGTCAGGCCATCTTTCATTTCGAAGGTTCTGACTCGATGAACGACGCCGCGAAACTGGTCGGCCTCGAAGTGCAGATTCCCCTCTCAGAACGCATGCCGCTTCCCGCCGGAAGCTACTACATCACGGACCTCGCCGGCTGCGAGGTGCGCGAAGCACTTGTCAGATCGCCTGCCGGCGAGTCCGGCGGTGCCGCGATCGGGATCGTCAGCGACATACAGATTCCCGGCGAAGGTGTCGCAGGCACGCCGATCCTCGTGGTGGACTCACCGAATGGCGAGCTGCTGATTCCGCTGGCGCAGGATATTTGCGTGCGGGTGGACACGGCCGCGCGCCTGATTGAGGTTGTACTCCCCGAAGGCCTCCGCGATTTGAACCGCAATTCCTAAGCGCGTACCGTTGGCGTAGACTGGCATCCGCCCGAACGGCTACGGCGGTGCCAGCATGACTCACTCCCATCGAGAAAGTACAAGTGCGTTAGGACTCCTGACGAACCTTGCGATCTTTACCGCCCTGGTCCCGGGAACGGTGACGGTGTGGCTGCCGCTCTTTTATCTTTATCCGGACATTCGCCACAGAGCGCTCACGGGCCTGGGACCTGCGGTTGCGGGGGTGGTCGTGATGGCGATCGGCGCGGCGGGCTATCTTTGGTGTGCCCTCGACTTCGCGTTCTTTGGGAAGGGGACGCCAGCGCCCATTCACATGCCGAAAGTGCTTGTGATGCGGGGACTCTATCGGTTTTCGAGGAATCCGATGTACGTGAGCGTGTTGCTGATACTGGCGGGAGAGGGCGTATTTTTCTGGTCCACGCGGCTGCTGGAATACACGGCGATGGTCTTCATGGCGTTTCATATTTTTGTTTTGCTGCAGGAGGAACCGGCACTGAGAAAAAAGATGGGCATTGCATACGAGCAATACAGGCAGGACGTGCCAAGATGGATTCCGCGACTCAAGCGAGTCGAGCGAACCGATGCGCTTTGACATCATCACGATTTTCCCACAATTTTTCGGCGGGCCGCTGGACTACGGAATCGTGCGGCGTGCGCGCGAAACGCGGCTGGTCGAGGCGTGTATCCACGACTTGCGCGATTTCACGCACGACGGCCACCGCACGGTTGATGACCGCCCATTCGGCGGCGGCGAGGGAATGGTGATGAAGCCGGAGCCCCTGTTTGACGCAGTTGAAACACTACTGGGCAAGAAAGCCCCCCACTCGCCCGCGGCCGGGAGGGAGCAGCCCACGGAAATCGCCGGCCCGGGAACGGCCATTGTGCTGCTTTCCGCATCGGGAAAGATCTTCCGGCAGGAAATGGCGAGGCGGCTGGCGAAGCTCGAGCGGATCGTGCTGATTTGCGGGCGCTATGAGGGTGTGGACGAACGCGTGGCGCAACATCTGGCCACCGATGAAATCTCCATCGGCGATTTCGTGCTGTCCGGCGGCGAACTGCCGGCGGCGATGATTGTCGAAGCGGTGACGCGGCTGATTCCTGGTGCGCTCGGGAACGAAGATTCGACGGTGAATGAATCGTTCAGTGAGCCGCCTGCTGGACCCAATCAGGCGCCGCAAGCAGGGCCCCTGGCAGCACCTTCTTCGGAGTTGGGCCAGACCAGCCGCGTGCCAGGAATCTCCCGTCGCGGCGTTCTCGATTATCCGCACTACACGCGGCCGCAATCGTTTCGCGGCTGGGACGTTCCGGAAATGTTGATGAGCGGCAACCACGAGGAAATTCGCCGCTGGCGGCGCGAGAAGGCGTTCGAAAAGACGCGGCGCAATCGTCCGGATTTGCTCGGAGTAGGCGAATGAGCGTCACAGCCCTGGTGAACAGACCAAAGCCGGCGCGCCCATGGCCGATTCGGCTTACTCTTATTCTGTTCGCAGCCCGGAACATCCTTCAACTCCACGGGGCTGGGAGCGAAAAGCGTGGCCGAGTGGAACCGCGAAAGTTACTACGCAGAAGCTGAAGCCAGACCCAAAGATGATCCGAAGTCGCTCCAGCCGAAGAATTGACTCCGCGAGGCGATTCAGCTAAAAGAGGTGGCCTCTCAGGATCCGTTGTCGACGGGTGGATCCCAACGAGTCCCGTAGGGATTTCCAACAGGGAGACGAAATTGAAAAGCCAACGATGGCTTGCCGTTCGCTCGTTCGTGATTTCGGCTGCCGCGTGCGCAATGCTGTTCGTGGCGGCAGCTTCGCCTGTCGAGGCGCAAGCTGCGACCGCGCCTGCGGCAAAGCCCGCATGCGATCGCGCGTGCCTGGAAGCCATTGCCAGCAAATATCTCGACGCGATGGTAGCGCACGATCCGTCGAAGGCGCCGCTTGCTCCCAGCGTGCAATATGCGCAGGACAACGTGCCGCTGAAAATCGGGCAAGCGCTGTGGGCCACGGCCACCAAGCGCGGCAAGTACGTCCACTACTTCGCCGATCCTGAGCAGGGCGATGTCGGCCTGATCGGCGTGCTCTATGAAGAAGACGTGGCGGGAATCGTGATCGTGCGACTGAAGGTCGTGAACGGGCAGATTAGCGAAGCCGAGCAGTTCATGGCGCACGATCCGCACGGCGCGGCGCTCTATGAGAAAATGGGCGCGCCCGAACCGTTGTGGCTCGAGCCGGAACCGATGGACCAGCGCGAAACGCGCGCGGCGCTCGACCAAGCCGCGTACATGTACTACGAAGGCCTGCAGCTCAACGACGGCAAAGGCATTTACGCCTTCACCCCGGATTGCCGGCGCATTGAAGATGCCGTGCCCACAACGAATCAGCCGGCGCCGACCAACTACGGACACGCGGACAACGACGTCGGCGACTTCACCACCATGAATTGTACCGACCAGTACAAGTTGGGCTTCCTCGGTTTCACCACCCGATGCCGGCACCGCCGCTTTCTGGTGACCGATGTCGAGCGCGGCGCGGTGCTTGCTTCGGCGTATCTGGATTTCGACGGCACCATTACAAATGTGAAGCTCACCGACGGGCGCAACTGGAAGGTGCCGCCGTATTTCATGACGCCACGCACGAACCAGTCGAATGAAGCCTACCGCGTCGAAAGAGGAAGCATCCGGCTGATCGAAATGACGATGTACGAGATTCCCTTCAACATGGAGCCCGCGTTTTAGGCGCGACGAGACCCGACCATGACAATCCCAATGATCAGGACACTGATTCGCGGGTCGATTCTGGCTCTATTTTCTGCCACGATCTGCGGCGGGACCTCCCACGCGCACGCCCGTCCGGCGAATGCTGATGAGGGGAAAAATCTGACGCATGCGAACGACGCGCTGGTGGCGGGGGCGCCGGGAGGGTGCAATCGCGACTGCCTATACGCGTTCGTCGACAAATATTTCGACGCCATGCTGTCGCGCTGCGCGTGCCAGATGGCGATGGCGACAGGCGCAAAGTACACCGAAAACGAAGTAGCGGTGAAGCCTGGCGAAGGCATGTGGAAGACGTTTTCCGGGCGCGGGACGTATCGCGTCTATCTCGCCGATCCCGCAAACGGCGAGGCGGGATATTACGGCGACATCACAGAATTTGGCGGAGTTCTCCCAGGGGTAGTCGCACTGCGGATCAAAGTGAAAGACCACCGCATCACGGAACTCGAAGTGATCACCGTGCGTGAGCAGAAGCGTCCGAAGGGAGGCCTCGGCTTGAACACGGCAGGGATTATGACGCCGCGCATGCTCGATGAGCTCGACCCCAAGGGTTTTGTGTCGCCGAATCGGGCGCTGCTGGAACCACTCGGCGCGCCGGAAACGCGCGAGCAGCTGGTGGGGGCGACGAAGGACTACTTCGACGCCTACGCGCAACGCAAAGGCTCGGTCGCACCTTTCGATGCGCAGTGCTCGCGGAGAGAGAACGGCATCGCGGCCACGAACAATCCCGAAGGCCCCGTTGCGGATCGAGCTCAGCCCGCATTCCACCTGTTCAGCGGAGACTGCGCGCAGGAAATCGATCGCGGATTTTTCAGCACGCTCGCCAAAGTACGGGATGCGCGTCCGCTGGTGGTTGACGAGAAGCAGGGGCTGGTGCTCGATCTGGCGTTTTTCGATAACGAGGGCGACGTGAAGTCCGTGCCGGTCGCGGGAGTGGGAGAGGTCGCGGTACCCGCGGAATTTCGCCGCGGGTTCACGTTCATGGCGCCGCAGCTTTTCAAGATCGAAGGCGGCAAGATTCGTGAGATCGAAGGGCTGTCGTGGGCGGTACCGTTCGGCATGAGACCCGCCACCTGGGGAAATTAACACCCATGCAGAGGACGCATCCCCAATTTCGGCTATGCGGAAGGGGCCTAATTCGCTATAATTTGTGATCGTTCGATATGTGCTGGCCCCACCTGAGCGGGTCTGCCGGGAATAATAGCCATGAAACCGATCATCGCCAAGGTGCAGTCGTCACAAGTTCGCAAGGACCACCCCGTCTTCCGCCCGGGTGACACGATCCGAGTGAACGTCCGCCTGAAGGAAGGCGAGGGTGACAAGGAACGCATCCAGCCATTTGAGGGCGTGGTGATGAGCCGCCGCGGCGAGTTATCGGGTGAGAGCTTTACGGTCCGGCGCGTGAGCTTCGGAGTCGGCGTCGAGCGAATCTTTCCCGTGCATTCGCCGATGATCGGCTCGATCGAGATGGTGCGACAGGGCCGCGTCCGCCGCGCCAAGTTGAATTACCTGCGCCAACGCAAAGGCAAGGCCGCGCGCATCAAGCGCGCGGAGACATATTCCGCGCCGGTGCCAAGCGCCAGCGAATAACGGATTTTTTCGGTGGATTTGGCCCGCCCCAGTTTTCCGAGGCGGGCTTTTTTATTGGCCGGTCGTGGACACATGGCAGCCAATGCAGTGCCAGTCGAGTTGTTTCGGCGGAGCGCTGGCGTTGAGGAAATCCTGCGCGCGGGTGGCGTAAGCGGAACCGGCAGTCTCTCGAACGATGCGATTCATGTACGAGCGGGCTTTGTCGGAATCTCCCGCTCGGAACCAGCCTTCGGCGAGGCCGGAAAGAAGTTCCCCGCGGGCGTGAAGGGGCCGGTTTTGCCAGTCTGGCTTCTGCAAGACGAGCACTCTTTCGTAGTCGTCCAAGCCTTTCTCGAGCTCAGCTTGCGCCTGTGCTGGCCTTGGATCGCGCTGGGAGTATTCAAGAAGCGTTGCGCCGCGGGGAATCAGAACGCCGATCCGATCCGGCGCTTTGGCGACCGCATCATCCATCTCGCGAAGTCCCTGGGCGAGCAGTGGACCCCCTTTGGCATAGTCCGCGGCGCGCATGGCCTGTCCACCGAGGAAGATCGAGCCTGAGCCGTGCCATACGAGGGCTTCTGGATTCTCGGGATCTTTGGCGAGGGTTTCTTCGCATAATTTCATGGCGCGATCCATGGCGGTCCGGTCGCCCGCAAGTCCGGCAAACATGTCGGCGCGGACCTGATTGTCGAAGCGTTCGGCAGGCGCTTGGCGAGCCGCGAGTAGCGACACAGAGAGAAAGCCACACAACAAAACGGCAGCAAAGATTGCCGCGATTGGGTGCCGTGGGACATCGGGACCTTGGCTCATCATTGCCTCCCCGGGGTTGCGTGGGACCAACAAAATCAACTGCCCCACCGATTCATACGCCCGGCGCGGCGATTTTCTTTCGGCTATTTTCTAAGTTTCGCTGACTCTGCCGAACCTGGCGCCTAAGCCATGTGCTAAAATCCCCGACCGATGGCACGGCTCTGTTCGGCACGGTACGAGCGCGACGCGAGACAGCGCGGCTGGATGCGCATCGCTGGACTCGACGAAGCGGGGCGCGGATCGTTGTTCGGTCCAGTGGTAGCGGGCGCCGTGGTGCTGAATCCGAGGCGACGAATTGTCGGCCTGGATGATTCCAAGAAATTGACAGCGGAGCGGCGCTCCGAGCTGGCCCAACGCATCCGCGAGCACGCGCTGGCGTGGGCCGTAGCTGAAATTGACGCGAGCCGGATTGATGCGTGGAATATTTATCAGGCGAGCCGGCAAGCGATGGTCGCGGCGATCTCGCAGCTCCATCCCCTGCCGGATTATCTGCTGCTCGACGCCATCGAACTCGATTTGCCGATCGAGCAGAAAGCGCTGATTCACGGCGACGCGCGATCCATTTCGATCGCGGCGGCTTCGATCCTGGCGAAAGTGGATCGCGACCAGCGGATGGAAGACTTCGACCAGCTCTATCCGATGTACGGTCTGGCACAGAACAAGGGGTACGGCACGCCGGATCATCTGGAGGCGTTGCGGCGGCACGGTCCATCGCCGCTGCACCGGTTCTCCTACGCTCCGGTACGCGAATCGCGCTGCTGGGCGACGGGCGCGCAACAGACGCCGCTGCCGCTCGAAGCACCGGCAAACGCTTTCAGCAACTGAGCAGATTTCAAGTTCACACGAGAGGAAAAGACGATGATCAAGGTTGGAGTGTTTTACCCGAATAATCCAGGAAGCAAATTCGACATGAAATACTACCTGGAGAAGCACATTCCCATGGTCCAGCAGAAGGTCGGATCGGCGCTGAAGCACGTAACGGTCGAGCAGGGAGTGGCGGGAGGCACGCCGGGCGCGCCGTTGACCTATCGGGTGATTTGTCATCTCTCGTTTGATTCCGTGGAGGCATTCCAGACGGCGTTCGGGGCCAATGCGCCTCAAATCATGGGCGACATACCGAACTACACCGATATCCAGCCCGTGGTACAGATCAGCGAAGTAAAGATGTAGTGCGGAGGCAGCGTCTCGACCGTCCCAGCCTGACGGCGGTGAAGCGGGTTTCGCCGCCTTCGCTTGCGGACTAGTACCAGGGTACTGCCGATGCCCCCAGCCTGTTATCCCCTTCGGCACCATCCCCGCGTCGCTTCATAGACCCTGGTTTTCCGCGCGTGCTAACCTTTCACGTTGGCCAACCCTTCTCGCCAGACGCATGGGCCGGGATCGGCGCGGCCGGGGAACGCAGGACCATCGATGGCTTTCAATAAAAACAAGGCGCTCGAGAGCGCGCTGAAATTCCTCAACCAGGGGAAGGTTCCCCAGGCCATCGGCGAATATCAGCAAATTCTCCGGCAAGATCCCAAAGACCAGGCAACATTAATGACCGTGGGCGATCTTTTCGCCCGCCAGGGAGACATGCCGCAGGCCATCGAATATTTCGAGAGGCTCGCGCAGGTTTACCTCAATGACGGCTTCAACAGCAAGGCCATCGCCATTTACAAGAAGATCGCCAAGCTCGCGCCGGCGGAGCTCGCGCCGCTGGAGCGGCTCGCCGACCTCTACGTGCAACAGGGAGTGCTGAGCGAAGCGCGGCCTTTGTTCCTGCAGATCGCTGAAGTGCACCTCAAAGCCAACCGCGCGCCAAAAGCCGTGGAAGTTCTGAACCGCTTGCTCGAAGTGGAGCCGGACAACCCGCGGGTGCAACTGCGACTGGCGGAACTCTACAACGTGATGGGCCAGAAGAAAGAAGCGGCCCAAACCTATTTGAATTACGGGCAAAGGCTGTTCGACCGTGGCGAGAGCGAGGAAGCGCAGAAACTGATCGAGCGAGCGCTGGGAGTGGAACCCGCGAGTCCAGCTGCGCTGCTTCTGAAGGCAAAAATTCTAGCGGCGGGTCAGAAGGACGATCAAGCCGTCACAATTCTGGCGGGACATCCGGAAGCGGATGCAGGCGGCGAGGTGACCGACCTGCTGCTCGACCTGGAAATCAAGTCCGGGCAGATGGACAAGGCTGCAACCCGCGCACGCAAACAACTGGCTCGCGGAAGCGCGCATTCCCGTCCGCTCCAGATGGTGGCCGAGTCGCTGATCGAAGGCTCGGACGCCGAAAAAGCCCTTCCATTGCTCCGCGAACTCCGCGATCCGATGGTCGAGGGGAGCGAGCAGGACAAATTCTTGAAGTTGCTGTCGAGCGTCACCGAAAAGCTTCCTGACAACACCGAAGCGCTGGAAATGCTCGCCGATTTCAGCCGTCACACCAGCGACCCGTTCCACCTGAACGCGGCGCTGAGCAAGCTGGTGGATGCCTACGCCGCCACGGGAGATCAGGGGCGCGCAGAACACCTCATGCAGGAGCTGATCGATCGGAACAAGGGCGACGAGAGGATGGTTGCCCGCTACCAACGACTTCGCAAGGGAGAGAAAGCGTCCGCAGCGGCGCCGGCGCCAACCAGTACGCCCGAAACGATGGCGGAAGTGACGCTCCGGGACGACGCTCCGGCGGAAGAGGGTTCCGCGGAAGCGATGCTCATTGAGGTTGCTGAGCCAGCGGCTCCGGTGGTTTTCGCCGAAGAAGGAATTGACGAGGAGACGCAGCGCTATATCGCGCAGGCACTAACCGATGTGGACCTTTTTTCCAGCTACGGGCTGACGCAAAAAGCCACGCACCTTCTGGAGAATGTTTTGCAGCGCGCGCCGCGGCACACCCCGACGCTCGAGCGCTTGCTTGATCTATACCTCGGCGCGGGCAACGAGCGCCGCACCGCTGAATTGGCGGCTCAGCTAGAGCAGATCCACCACGAGCGCCAGGATACGGTCAATACCGAGCGCTTTGCCGAGCTTCGACAGAGATTCCAGAAAGTGGCGGGAATCACGGCGGAAGAACTGCCTGCCGCACCACCGGCGCACGTGCCGACGCGAGCGCCTGAGCCCCCGCCGGTCGTGGAGGCTTTATCGGGGGAACCTCGAACGATCGAACAGGTACCGGACGCCGCCAGTGGGGCTCGGGTGACGAACGTTCCCCAGCCAACGGCGGAATTCGAAATCCCGATGGCAACCCTCGAGCCAGAACCGGCGACGACAATGGTTCCAGAAGCGATCGTCGCCCCGATCGAGCCAGAAGCATCCGTGAAAGCAGTTCCAGTCGAGCCGCAGCCCGTGGCTGCCTCCGCCCCAACCGAAGAAGTGGACCTCTCGGACGAATGGGAAGCCATGGTGCAGGAAGTGGCCGAGCCCGCAGGGGCGGCTGCGCCGCCGCAGGAAGTCGCGCTAGCTCCGGAGCCTGTGGAAGCCGCAGCGGCAGGGGAAGAAGAGCGTATCGAGATCGAAGTTCCGAGCGACGAGGTTGCGCCGTCAGAAGTTGCGCCGATGGAAGCGGCGATCGAGATTCCGGAAGCGACGATCGTCCCCGAAGCAATCGAGATCACCGATCTGAATGAAGTCGTTGAGCCGATCGAGGTCATCGAGGAAGTCGCGGCGGAGCCTTCGATTGAAATTATTGAGGAGACCGCAGAGGAAGCGCCGGCGACTGAACAGACGCCCGCGCCAAACATCGAATTCGAACTTGAATTGACGCCCGAACCAACGGGAGCGAACGGCAAGAACAAGTCGGCGACCACGGAAGACTTCCTGAGCGAGCTCGCGTCGGAAATCGAGGACATGGAAACGCCCGCGGCTGCAGCCAAGGCGCCGAATATTCCTCCGCCAGCGCCGGTGGCTACTCCTGTTGCCACGGCATCGGCGTCGGCACCGCCGGCCGCGTCCGAACCAATTCCGGAGACCACGGCAGAAAGTTTGAACGAACTCGCCGAAGTGTTTCAGGAGTTTCGCAGTGAACTCGGCGAAATGGACGATGAGGACGAGGATCTCGAGACGCACTACAATCTCGGGATCGCCTACCGCGAAATGGGCTTGCTCGATGAAGCGATCGGAGAATTCCAAAAAGTGGCCAAAGCGGTGCAAAAGGGCAAGCCGTTCCGCTATTCCATGAACTGCGCAACACTGCTCGCGCTATCGTTCACAGACAAGGGCGAGCCGAAAATCGCCGCGCTGTGGTATCAGCGGGCGCTCGAAGTGCCGGGGCTCGATCAGGAAGCGGTTCTGGCGCTGCGCTACGATCTGGCTATGGCGCTCGACACGGCCGGCGAGGCCCATGCGGCGCTCGACAGCTTCCGCCAGGTTTATGCGATGAACATTGATTACCGCGACGTTGCCGACCGCATCGCCACGTTGCAAAAGCACTAAGTCCTATCCAGGAAGTAGTCTTCGATCGCCTCCCATTGGATTTCCACGTCGCGCCGCGAGGCGTGTCGCGCGACTGCCTGTTGCGACTCCGGCGACAATCTCCCATAATCCTAACTCGACGATGAGCCGGATCGCACGCATCACCATCCTGTTGCTCTGGCTCGTGCTCGGGCTGGCGCTGATCCTTGTGCCATGGTCGGACATCTGGGAAACCAACTACTTTTTGTTCCAGTATCCGACGCTAGCACTTTTCCTGAAGAGTCCTTATTTGCGCGGAGCGATTTCGGGGCTGGGATTCATGAATGTCCTGCTATCGCTCGAAGCGTTTCGCCACCAAACTGCCGCGGCTGTAAACCGCACGTAAGAAGCCGTCTGTGAAACCGATCGTCTGTTACGTCACCGACCGGAAAGCGCTCGGCACCGCCGATTCCGCTGAAAACTTGCTCGTAAGAATTCGCGCGGCCGTGACGGCTGGCGTCGATTGGGTGCAACTTCGCGAACGAGAGTTGCCGGCGCGTGAACTTTTGGCTCTCACGAAGGCCGCGATCGGTCTCGGTGGGGGTGAGGCGCGCATCGTGGTAAACGATCGGCTCGACGTGGCGCTGGCTGCGGGCGCGGCAGGCGTGCATTTGGGAGGCGCGTCGCTGCCGGCCAACGAAGTGGTTCGCTCGCTTCGGGAAGAAAACGCTCCGGCGGAATTTCTGGTCGGCGTTTCCTGCCACAGCATGAAAGAAGCGCGCGAGGCGGAAAATGCGGGAGCGAATTACGTTTTCCTCGGACCGGTTTTCGATACGCCGGCGAAAAGATCGTATGGACCGCCGCAGGGTATTGCGCGGCTGGCCGAGGTCTGCAGCGCTGTACGCATTCCTGTGATTGCGATTGGCGGGGTGAATGACGAAAACGGGATGGAATGCGTGAGCGCGGGAGCGACGGGAATCGCGGCGATTCGAATGTTCCAGGAATCACGCAATCCGGAAACGCTCAAGCGGGCTGTTGCCAGACTGCACGGCGATCGATAGCGGCGCGGGCTACGCGCTCAGCCAGCGGCCGACGGGATGCAAACTTTCCACATGGTCGCAGACAACCTTGAGAACCGCAGTAATGGGAATCGCCAGAATCAGCCCCATGGCGCCCCACATCCAACCCCAGAACAACAGCGAGATCGTCAGCGCGAGCGCGTTTAACCGGACGCGCCAGCCCACCAGTGCCGGGATTAACAAGTTGGCCGTCACGATGTGGAAGAAGGTCAGCATCGCAAAAATTCCAACGAACGGACCGACGCTGTGGTACTGCTTGAGTCCGACCAGTAGCGGGGGAACCCACGACATAATTACGCCGAGGTATGGGACCAAATTGCAGATTCCGGAAACCAAGCCAGTGAGAAACGGGAAGTCGAGCCCCAGCCCCCAAAAGAAAAGCCAACTGGCAACGATCAGAATCAAGCCAACAAGCGCAGTCCCCATCAGATAACTGCGGAGAACCAGCGTGACGTCGGCGAGGGCGTCCCGGACTTCCGTGCGCTCGCCCGGCGCGAAAAGCTGCATCGTCGCGTGCCAGACCTGGCGTTTTGCCGCGAGCATGAAAAATAGCAGAAAAGGAATGAACGTCGCGGCCAGCACGAACTCATAGAGCGAATTCAGGCGGCCAACCAGCGCATCGCGCACTGTATGTGATTCTCCAACCGCTACGATTCGCTCGCCAGGTCGTTGGCTGGGCTCAATTTCCGAAACGTGCTTTTCGACCGATTCCATTCGGCTCTCGATCGCTTGCGTTGCAGCGCGGATGGGCTCGCGATACTTCGGCCAGTCGGCGCCAAATTGATCGGCGCGATCAATCAGCGAGTATCCCATGACGAACAATATTCCCACGGTGACCAGAACAACGATCAGGGAACCGAGAGCCCGGGGAATGTGCAGGCTCTCCAGCCAGGTCACCACCGGGTCGAGAAAGTAAGCCATCAGAACGGCGACCAGCAGCGTGACGAGCACGGTTGAGGCCCAGTAGCAGAACGCGATCACGATTCCCGCGGCAATGATCCGCGAGCTGACGGAACTAAGCGAGACGACCTTGGCTTCCTCAACAGGCATGGGCGTACGATAACACAGCTCCCGCCGCGCCATGCATCGGCCGCGCGGTCGATCGTCGCGATGGTAACGCTTTCGGCCCAGGGTTCGGTGCACGCCGCCGCGCCGCGAACTCTCCCGGTGCTAGAATCGTATGCTCGCGCGAGAAACGCGAAATTCCACTGACATGGCAAAACAACTTTTCGGCACCGACGGCATCCGCGGAATTCCGGGGAAATATCCGCTGGATGACCGGACGCTCGAACGCGTGGGCTTTGCGCTCGGAGAATACCTGCTCGCCGATGAGCGAAAGCAAGGCGCCCGACCGCGAGTGTTGATTGGCCGGGACACGCGCGAATCCGGGCCACACATCACGACGCAGATCGCGCGGGGGCTCCGTGCGGCCGGTGCGGAAGCCGTCTCGGCCGGTGTGCTGACCACGCCGGGAGTGGCATGGCTCGTGAGCCGTGAGGGATTTGCGGCAGGCGTCGTGATCTCGGCGTCGCACAACCCTTATCACGACAACGGTGTGAAACTGATCTCCGCCTCTGGCATGAAATTTCCTGACGCGATCGAGGCCGAGATTGAGGGGGCGATTGTTTCGCCGAAATCGGCAAAAAGCGCGCCCGGTGGCGCGGGCCACAGCGACAAGATCGATCACCGCGGCGACGAAAAACTCCACGAGGACTACGTCGCGGGGTTGCGGGAGGCCGCGTTTCCGGGCGCAACGCTCGCGGGGATGAAAATGGTGCTCGACTGCGCGAATGGCGCTGCCAGCAAGCTGGGGCCCCAGCTTTTTCGATCATTGGGCGCGACCGTGACGGCGATCAACAGTACGCCCGACGGACGAAACATCAACACCGAATGCGGATCGCTTCATCCCGAAGGAATGCAGAAACGCGTGGTGGAAGCAGGGGCGGCCGTGGGCGTGGCGTTTGACGGCGACGCCGACCGCGCCATTTTTGCGACAGCCTCGGGAAAACTCGTGAATGGCGACGGCGTGCTCCTCGCCGCGGGGCGCTATCTGAAGTCCACGGGCAAGCTGAAAGGCGGTGCGATCGTGGGTACGACGATGGCGAACCTGGGCCTGGAACGCGCGCTTGAAAAATCCGGATTGAAATTGACACGCACGGACGTGGGCGACCGCTACGTCCTGGAGGAAATGCAGCGCACGGGCGCAAACCTGGGCGGCGAGCAGTCAGGACACATCCTGTTTCTCGACGACGCCACAACCGGCGACGGAATGCTCACTGCGGTAAAAATGGCTTCGCTGATTTCGATTGCCGGACCGCTAGACACGCTGGTGGCGGACCTGAAAATCTTCCCGCAGAAGATCGTCAACGTGCCCGTGCGGTCGAAGCCGGCACTGGAGTCGCTGCCCGAAGTAGTTCGCGCGCTCCAGCAAGCAGAAAGCGCGCTCGGGAGATCCGGGCGCGTGGTGCTGCGCTATTCCGGCACCGAGCCTTTGGCGCGCGTAATGGTCGAAGCCGAACAAGACGAGGACGTTCGCCGCTGGACGGAAGCCTTAGCCTCCGCTCTAGGTTCTGCGATCGGTGCCTAGAGCCCGATCTGCGCGGATCGGTCCGGCCGATGAGGATCGAAAACAGAGGCGATAGCCTCTTCTTATCGTGGCGATAGCCAGAATCGATTCTTCCAAAGAATGTAGAATCCAGTGCCGCGACTTTTCATAAACTGGATTCATTATTCATCGCGCGTTCGCCTTCCGCTGGGTTCATCGCCTAACTCATTGCTGGGCAATAAGATAGCTGTGCTTCGAAATACGGGCGGGCGTGGCATTGCGCGTGCACATTACCGGTTCGGCTGTCTCTTATCCCGGGGTGGGCCGGTTTCGCCGCGCCGAAACCGGAACTTGGGGATGGAGCAAATGGGGGGCCCGGGTGGGCCCCCTTTATATTTTCGGTGACCTTTTTCTGCACCCCTAAAATGGGGCCCTGCGAAACGCAGAAAGGGCACCTGCCGATTTCAGTTTGTTGCTAGCTGCAACCCGAGGTCGAGCCGCAGTTTGAGCACTTGTAGCAGCTTCCGTTGGGCGTCATGAGCATGCCGCATTCCGAGCAGTAGGGCGCGTCCTCGGCTGCGGCGCGCGGGCGCGTGGTGGTTTCTGATTCGGCAATCTTCGCGGGCGAAGCCGGAGCGTATGCCGGAACCCCAGATGCCTGCGGCGTCGAGGCCACGACCGCGACCGCTGTGGCTTCTGCATCGCCCAAGGCAGCGTCGTTGTCGAGATAATCGAGCGAGATGAACTTCGCACCCAGCCAGCGCCCAATGTAATCCACGACCGACTTTGCGTAGCGGATCTTGGGATTGCCGGTATAGCCGGAAGGCTCGAAGCGTGAATTAACGAATTTGTCCACCAGCGCCCGCAGCGGAACGCCGTACTGGAGCGAAATCGAAACCGACAGCGCAAAGGCGTCCATGATGCCGGAAAGCGTGGAGCCTTCTTTGGCCATCTTGATGAAAATTTCGCCCGGATGGCCATCCGCGTACATGCCGACGGTGATGTAGCCCTCGTGGCCGCCCACGGAGAACTTGTGCGTGATCGAGTTGCGTTCCGAGGGAAGCTTGCGGCGTTTGGTGCCCTGGAAAAGCTCTTGCTGAGCGGCCGCGGGGACCTCGAGTGGGGCAACGGCCGGTATAGCGACCGCCGCGCCCGTCGCCACGGGTTTTTCGTCCTCCTTCTTGCCGGCGGCAGACAGAGGCTGCGAACGCTTGGAATTGTCGCGGTAGATGGCCACGGCCTTGAGCCCAAATTTCCAGGACTCGATGTAGGCCTCCATGATGTCCTCGACGGTTGATTCCTCCGGCATGTTAATCGTCTTGCTGATGGCGCCGGAAAGGAACGGCTGTGCCGCGGCCATCATGCGTAGGTGGCCGCGCCACGCAATCGAGCGGCCCCCGCCCATGGGCGAGAGCGAGCAATCGAACACCGGTAGGTGCTCGGACTTCAGACCCGGCGCGCCTTCGATTTTGGCTTGCGCGTCGATGTAGTCCACGACCTTGGAAACGTCCTCCGGCGAGTAGCCGAGCCTCATCAGCGCCTGGGGAACGGTATTGTTGACGATTTTGATGACGCCGCCTCCAACCAACCGCTTCTGCTTGACCAGCGCGAGATCGGGCTCGATGCCGGTGGTGTCGCAATCCATCATGAAGCCGATAGTGCCGGTGGGCGCGAGTACGGAGACTTGCGAATTCCTATAGCCGAACTTTTCGCCCAGATCGAGCGCTGCATCCCATGACTCCTGGGCCGCGTGGAGCAGAGATGGTTGGACGTGTTCTTCCTTGATTGGCCGGAGCGAATCGCGGTGCATGCGGATCACATCCAGCATCGCTTCGCGGTTGCGGGAATAGCCGCCGAACGGCCCCATGCGCTCGGCGATGCGCGCCGACTGCGCGTAGGATTCGCCGGTCATAAGAGCCGTGATCGCTCCGCAGAAATCGCGGCCGGCATCGGAGTCATAAGGCAGCGCAAGCGACATCAGCAGTGCGCCGAGGTTGGCATAGCCGATGCCCAGCGGGCGATAATCGTGCGAGTTGCGCCCGATTTTTTCCGTCGGGTAGCTGGCGTTGTCCACCAGAATTTCCTGAGCGGTGATGGTGACATCCACGGCGTGGCGGAATCCCTCGCTATCGAACTGGCCATTGGGCCTGAGGAACTTCAGGAGATTAAGCGAAGCGAGGTTGCAAGCCGTGTCGTCCAGGAACATGTATTCGGAGCACGGATTCGAGGCATTGATGCGGTCCGTGGCCTTGCAGGTGTGCCAGCGGTTGACCGTCGTATCGTATTGCATGCCGGGATCGCCGCACTGCCAGGCAGATTCGGCCATTTTCTTCAGCAGTTCCTTGGCGCGATACTGATCGGTAGGCTCGCCGTCGTTGACGTTGCGGGTCCACCAATCGCGATCTTCCTCGGCGGCACGCATGAAATCGTCGGTGACGCGAACCGAATGATTCGCGTTCTGAAAGAAAACGGAGGAATAGGCCTCGCCATCAATCGAAGAGTTGTAGCCCTGCTCGATCAGGACGTGAGCCTTGCGCTCCTCCTTCGTCTTGCTCTCGATGAACTCCATGATGTCCGGGTGGTCCACGTTGAGGATCACCATTTTAGCGGCCCGGCGAGTCTTCCCGCCGCTCTTGATCACGCCGGCAAAAGCATCGAATCCCTTCATGAAGCTGACGGGTCCCGATGCGATCCCGCCGCCGGAAAGCGATTCGCGGCTGCCACGCAGCGAAGAGAAATTCGTTCCCGTGCCGGAGCCCCATTTAAAGAGCATCCCCTCCGTCTTTGCCAGGTTCATGATCGAGTCCATGTTGTCCTGGACGGAGTTGATGAAGCAGGCGGAGCACTGCGGCTTGGCCTGTACGCCGACGTTGAACCACACCGGCGAATTGAAAGCCATCTTCTGCTCGATGAGCAGATGTGTCAGCTCATCGTGAAACGCGTGCTTCGATTCGGCACTGGCGAAATAGCCGCCCTCCGTGCCCCAGCGGATGATCGTGTCGGCCACGCGGCTGATCAGCTGCCGCACCGACGTTTCTCGCTCGGGAGAGTTCGGCTTGCCGTGAAAATATTTCGAAGTGACGATGTTCGTCGCGGTCTGCGACCAGGACTTGGGCACCTCGACGTCTTCCTGGCGGAAAATTACCTGGCCCTTATCATTGCCGATCAATGCCGTGCGGCGCTCCCATTCAACTGTTTCAAAGGGATGCACCTTCCCGTCGGTAAACCGACGCGGAAACTCCAATCCGGTCGTACGCCGAGCCATCTTTTCCATCGGGAGATTTGAATTCAGGGCCATTCGTGCTTCCGCCATCGTCTGCCTCCGCGCCGGCAGTCGTGCCGCCGAACTATTGCTCCGGGCACCAGCGGGAGGGTCGCTAACTCCATTGTACTCCCAACCGGGCCCTGGGTTTTGTTGCGTGTATCAGGGATACACGGAATTGAAGGGAACGTGTTGGCCAGAACAGTGGGCCGCTTCGACCCCCGAAAAAGTCCGCCCCGAACCGAAAAACGAGAAAAGCGCAGCTAAGCCGCGCAAAACACCGGCGCGCGGTTAGGGGTAAGGCGCATCCCTCAGGCTATTCGGTTGAACCCGGTCTGGCTATCGCGAGGAGGCCGTCGATGCTGCAACAGGCGACCAGGTCACGTTTTTGTTGCCGAGTCTGGGTGCGAAGTATCGTGGGTTGTGGAAAACTTGTCAAGAGGAAAACGGCGAGCGACCACAAGTTCTTTGGTTCCGCGTGTCGAAGTCGTCTACAGGTAGTGGTGTGACCGCCAGACTTCCACTACAGCTCGATGGCCTCCCCATGTGCCGTTCCGAGCACACCGCGGACTTGAGGTCTGCGCAGCGCGCAGGAAAAAATCCATAATGAATGTCATGAGTTCGCCTGCCATCGAATTACTTGGGCTTACCAAGGACTTTCCTGTGGGCTTCTGGCGCAAGCGAATGCGCCGGTCGCTCGACAACCTTTCGTTCCAAGTAGAAGAGGGCGAAGTGTTTGGCTTCCTGGGACCGAATGGCGCAGGAAAGACCACAACGATGAAGCTCCTGATGGGATTGATCTTTCCGACGAGTGGAACGGCGCGCGTTCGCGGGCGTTCGATTGACGATGTGGAGATGCATCGCGAGATCGGCTATCTCCCCGAGCAGCCCTATTTCTACGATTACTTGACGGCGCGCGAACTCCTGGACTATTACGCGCGTTTTTCGAATTACAGCGCGGCGGAACGGCGCAAGCGCGTGGAGAACTTTCTCGAGCGCGTGGGCCTGGCAGCGGCGGGCGACGTGCAACTCCGGAAATTCTCGAAGGGCATGTTGCAGCGTGCGGGAATCGCGCAGGCCATCCTGCACGATCCGCCGGTGGTGATTCTGGATGAGCCGATGTCCGGGCTAGACCCGGTGGGACGCCGCGAAGTCCGCGACATCATCCTGGACCTGAAGAAACAAGGACGAACGATTTTCTTCTCGACCCACATTCTCTCGGACGCGGAAATGCTTTGCGACCGCGTGGCAGTTTTGGCAGGCGGGAAGCTGCAGGGAGTCGGCGCGCCGGGAGCGATTGTCACGATCCAGGCGGTGGCGATGGAAATTCTATTCGAAGTTCGCGAAGGGCGTGCTTTGCCTGCTGGGCTTGCCGAGCATGCGACGCGAATCGGGGGGCGCTGTCGCGTGGAAGTGCCTGAAGAAGGACTCTACGCTGCACTCGAACAGCTGCAAGGCTGCGAAGCGCGGATACTTTCCGTGTCGCCGGCACACCCGACGCTCGAGGAGTATTTCTTCCACCTGATCGGCGGCCCGGAGGCTTCGCGGGGGCTCGAGGAGATCTCGCGATGAGCGCGACCGTGGGGCCGGTGGCGATCAATACGTTCCGCGAAGCAGTGCGCGACCGCGTGCTCTATAACCTGGTGCTGTTTGCGCTGCTGATGATCGGCGCGGCAATCCTGGTTGGCGAGATTTCGATCGGGATCGAGCGGCTGGTGATTATCAATCTGGGTCTCACGGCGATTTCGATTTTCGGGCTGGTCATGGCGATCTTCATCGGCGTGGGACTCGTCTACAAGGAGATCGAAAAGCGCACGCTGTACAGCTTGCTCGCGAAGCCCATCCGTCGCTGGCAATTTCTGGTGGGAAAATACGCGGGCCTGCTGCTCACGCTCACGGTCAACACAGCGTTCATGACGCTGGGTCTGGCTGCCGCTCTTTTCTACGTCGGACGGCACTTCGAGCGGTCGGACACGTCCATTCTGGTTGCAATCTATTTCATCCTGCTTGAATTCGCGCTGGTAACAGCACTGGCGCTGTTTTTTTCCTGCTTCTCGAGTCCGATGCTTTCCACCCTATACACGCTGGGAATCTACATGACCGGCGTGTTCGCCAACGATATTCGCACCATCGGCGACTTCACGCGGAATCCCGCGCTGCTGGCTGTCACGCGCGCCGTCTATTATCTGGTCCCGAACTTTCACAATTTCAATGCGATTGCTGCGGCGGCGCACGGCAGCGCGATTCCCTTCTCGCTCGTCTGGCAGAACACGCTCTATGCCGCTCTATACGTCGCGCTGCTTTTGATCGCGGCGTCCGCTGTGTTTTCCGGCCGCAACCTGAAATGAATCATCCCAGTCAAACCCGCGCGCTGTGGGCCGCCGTTGCCGGTGTACCGCTGCTATTCGCGGCGATTGCCGTCTTGCAAATGAAGATCAATGCCGGAACTCGCGCGTACACAGCGGAAAACGACGAACTAATGCTGCGCTCGGGATCCGCGGTGCGGCAAATGAGCCTTGGCTACGATTCGCTGGTCGCGGATATTTACTGGACGCGCGCCGTCCAGTATTACGGCAGCCGGCTTGGAACTGACGGCGCGGAATTCGGTCTATTGTGGCCGCTGCTCGATATCGCTACGACACTCGATTCGAAATTGATCATCGCCTACCGGTTCGGAGCCATCTTTCTCTCCGAGCCGCCTCCAGTGGGAGCGGGCCGTCCTGACCTGGCCGTCGAACTGCTGAAGCGCGGCATCGCCGAGAATCCGGATAACTACTATCTGAGTGGCGATCTCGGTTTTCTCTACTACTGGCGACTGAAGGACTACCCGAAGGCGTCGGAAGCGTATCTCGAGGGCAGCAAGATCCCGAACGCACCCGCGTGGTTGAAGATGATGGCCGCCCGCATCGCGGAACAGCACGGCTCGCTGGAAACATCGCGCATGATCTGGTCGCAAATATACGAAACTTCGCAAGAAAAGACCGTTCGCGACCAAGCAATGAAGACGCTGCGCGTGCTTCGGGCGCAGGAGGATGAGGCACAGCTTGACGAAGTCGCTCAGAAATACAAAAACCGCTTCGGACACTTTCCTGCTTCGGCCAGCGAACTGCGCGATGCCGGACTTCTACGTGGCACTCCGGTCGATCCTGCAGGTTATCCCTACATCTTCGGCGCAGACGGAAAATCGAGCCTCGATCCGAGGAGTTCGATCGTCATTCCGCATGAACTAAATCCCCCTCCCGAAGAATCAAAATAGCCGGTCGAAACGGCTACAATAAAGATTACAACCGGCGGCCCGCGGTAAGAATCCCATCAAGGGACACAATGAGGATCTCCAAAAGCTTCGCAGTTTCAATTTTGATTGCGACACTTGCCATGGCCAGTTTGCAAGCCGCCGCCCAGTCCAGCCCGCCGCCCGGTACATCCGCGCAATCTCTTACCGAGGATGAACTCCGCGTCCGCACGCAGAAGTTGCTGGCGAATCAGCACAGTGACGATCGGGCGCTCGAACTCTACGATCGAGTCGAGCGGCATATTGACCGCAGCGGCGGCGCTAATCCGCGGACGATCGACGACAAGACCTATCGCGTGGTGCCTACGGGCATGGGGAACACGAAGATCTTGCTGCGCGAAGAAGGAAAACCCACCGATGCACCCGCCTACGCCCAGCAACTACAGACGTTGGAAGATGTGCTTCAGACGATGGCGAATCCAGACGATCCTAAGGCGAAAGCGGCGTACGCCAAATTCCAGAAGCGCATGCACGAACGGGCGCAGTTTGTGGACGCGGCAAGCGAAGCGTACACGGCCCAGTGGGTGGCCAGAGAGAGCTGGAACGGGCATGAGTGCGATGTGATCGCGCTCGATCCGAACCCACAATTCCAACCGCATTCCATGTTTCAAGATGCGTTCGCGCATACGACGGCCAAACTCTGGGTGGACCACCAGGCCATCCAGATCGTCCACGGAGAAGCACACGTGACGAGCGACATTTCCTTCGGTGGGGGCATCCTGGGAAAACTGTATCGCGGAAGCCTCGTTTCGATGGACCAAGCAGAGATTGCGCCGGGCATCTGGCTGCCGACGCATTACCAATACGATTTCGCCGGCCGAAAATTCCTGTTTTCGTTCGACCAGCACCAGGTCATTGACGTGACACGCTACCGCCGAATCGGCCCGCCCAAGCAAGCCCTGGAGATCGTGCAGGGCGAGTTGTCGAGTGGGAAAACCTTCAGCGAAGATCCGTAACTTCCGGCCGCCTCCGGGTGTTCAATAGAAGAAGCAGGACCGCCCCAATCTAAGGAGGCTTTATGAGCCACCGGTCCCTTGTTTTTCTTGCGGCATTGCTATACATGACGGGCGCAGCAATCGGAACGCGCGGGCAAAGCAACTCTCCTGGGGCAGCCGCTCCGGCTGCAGGTCAAACCACTACCGCAAACGGATCAGCGGCTGCGCCTGCGCCACCTGCTGGGAAAAAAGTCTGGACCAACGACGACGTGAGCGATTTGCGCGGGCAATCCACAATTTCGACGGTCGGTCAACCCAGCGCCAGGAATGGCGCCAAGCCGGGCGACAGACCCGCGCTGAATGCGAAAAACGGTAACGGGAAGGCGTATCAAGCTCAGATTGCGAGGCTCGAAGCGCAAATTCCGCCTCTTGACGCGCAGATCGCCGAGCTGCAGGCGGCGATTGACGGGAAGCCCACTGGCGACCGGAAGACATCGCAGCGGCCGTACAGCGTGAAGACCGACGACTGGTCCGTCGAAATGCAACAACTTCAGAAAAAGCGCGATGACGCGCTGGAGCAGATTGCAACGCTGAAAGACCAGGCGCGCCACCAGGGCGTCCCGGCAAACACCCTGCCTTAGCGCGGCGCTGATTCCGATTACCGCGCGGCCGCGGCGACTTCCTTTTCGATGGGCGCGCCGATCAGGTTGCCCCACTCGGTCCACGAGCCGTCGTAATTCTTCACGTTGTTGTAGCCGAGCAAATATTTCAGGACGAACCACGTGTGCGAACTGCGTTCGCCGATGCGACAGTAGGCGATCACCTCGCCCGATCCCTTCACACCCTTGCTCTCGTAGAGCTGCTTCAACTGATCAGCGGACTTGAACGTGCCATCCTCGTTGGCCGCCTGCGCCCAGGGAATATTCGCGGCGGTCGGAATGTGTCCGGCGCGCTGAGCGGTTTCGTTCATTCCCGGCGGCGCAATGATCTTTCCGGTAAATTCATCCACCGAGCGCACGTCCACCAGCTGGCCACCGCCAGTCTTTTCGATTATGGCGAATACGTTTTCCTTGCGGGCGCGCAGAGTCTCATCCGGACCACTGGCGCGATACGTCGTGGGCGTGATCCTAGCGGCTTCGGTCGCTAAGGGGCGCTTCTCCTCCAGCCATTTCTTGCGTCCGCCGTTCATCAAGCGCACATCCTTGTGCCCATAGTATTTCAACTGCCACAGGGCATAGGCGGCAAACCAGTTGTTATTGTCACCATAGAGAATAATCGTCGTATCGTTTGAAATTCCGGACTGCCCGAGCAACTGCTCGAGCGCCTGTTTGGTGATCAGATCGCGGCGAACATTGTCTTGCAGCTGCGTCTGCCAATTCCATCCCACTGCTCCCGCGAGGTGGCCCTGATCGTAGCCCGTGGTGTCCACGTCCACTTCCACGAGGCGAATCTTCGGATCGTTCAGGTGGTCCGCCACCCACTGCGTCGAAACCAGCACTTCCGGATGCGCGTATTCAGCCATGTGACTTCCTCCTTCAAGAATTCTGCTCGGTCCTGCCGTTTAGTTTAGTCTCCCTGCAACAAAAAACCCACCGACCAGTCATTTCTGGCGGTGGGTTCAAGGAATCCTGCGCTAAAAACAGCTCGCTCGATGACTTACTTTCCCATGCCAGAGGGCACTTGTCTGCGAATTGGGCAACAACAACCCTGCGCCAGCCTCTGGTGGCAAATCATCTTCTTGAGGATACACCGTGAACCCTGGAAACCGCAATGCAGGCGCGGCCAATTAAGGGATTGGTTGCAATGAACCGTCACCGGCGGCCTCGAATTCGATGCGAAGCAGCCAATCGAAGTGAAACTTACCGGCGGCGAGCCATTTTTCCAGTTCTTCGCGTCCCGGCGCGTCGAATTCGGCGAGCATCTTTCCGTCCTGCATGTTAAAGACGATGCGACGCGCGGCGACGGGCTTTCCGCCAAGCAGGCGCTTGGAAAGTTCCTCGGCGCCCTGGCGCGTTAGACAGGCCAGCGTGTGTTGCGAAATGTAACGGGGCATTAGGTCTCCGGTCCGATCGAGCGATTTGGCCGCAATCGCAAGGAAAGGGAATACATGGCCGGCGCGGAAAAAGCAAATCCGCGACGCGAATGATTCGACAGATTCGTCGCGGCGCGCCGAGGTGAACTGAACCATCGGACAGGTGACCGATCCTGACAATCATCAGCCGAAAACGGAGATGGCCGTCCCGGCGTGGATTAGAATCGAAAATGCGAGGTGCCAGGCATGAAACCAATCGAGCGATCCGTGTGTTTCTTGCTGTTGATTGCGGCCCTGGGAATGACCACAATCGCGAGGGCCAAAGGGCCGATCGGAGAACTCCAGGGCACGGTGCTCGATTCGAAGGGCAACCCCGTGTCTGATGCGACCGTCACGTTGCAAACCTCTGACGGCAATCACCCGCACGCCACGCATACCGACGTCGACGGACACTTCAAGTTCACGCGCTTCGAGACGGGCCAATACGACCTGCGCGCCTATTCCAACGGGATGTTCTCGGCGTGGACAAAACGCATCTCGATCCGCTCCAAAAAAACGACCGAAGTCACGCTGCGAATGCCTCCCCCGGCGGACGTCTCGGTGACTGTAACCCGATAACCCAAGGCGGTACTACAACCCCGGTACTGAAAAATCGTACCTTACGAGCCATAGCTCCATTCCGCGTCGGTCTGGGAGGATGTATTGCGGGTTGGGAGCTGCGTTGCGGGGACGACGGTTCCAAATGGAGCCGTAGCACGCGGACCAACCCGTCGAAACCCTCCTGCCGACGTACCCCTTCCCGACCCCCGTTTGCAGGACGGGTTCGCGCCGCGCCGTCCACGGAAATGCCTCCGCCTTCGAACACGACATCAGTCGGTAGGCGTCGTGCCCCATAAGAATGTCGGCGCGCAAGCACCTTCGGTTCATTCATTCAGAATCTTTCTGCCATGTTTATGCGGCCGCTCCGGAGCGGGTTCGTTTCGCCGACGCGGGACATTCCCACGGGTCTCGGGTGGCTCGTGGGGCCTCACCTGACGAGCGTGCCGCGCGAATCGCTGACGTTCACTCTCGCGACGACCTGCAGCGCGGTGCTGCGACGGGTCGCGGCATCCACAGCAGCCTAGAAGGGTGGCCCTTGCATGCAGCCACAAGCCGTTCCCGTGACGATTCTATTTGAAAGTAGCTGTGGCTGTGTTGTTTTGAGTCGCCGCGAACTCGCACGAAGTCGCGACGGTTGGCGGGGTCGTCGCGACGCAATTCGTGCCGAGCACAGTCCCCCCCCACGTTATGAAAGTGGACGGAGGGACGGGCGTGGCCGAGAGCGTGATGGCGCTGCCGCTCAGGTAGCGCGCGGTACAAGTTCCCGATTGAGTCCCCGGCGCTCCATTGACTCCTGCTGTTTCGACGCAGTTAATTTGCCCCGTCGTGTCCGTCACCGATCCCGATCCGGTGCCACTGGTTCCCTGGACGGTTACCTGCAAATTGAAGGTGATCGTCGCACTGGCGAGAAATATATCCTCGAGTGCGTTCGAGTCGTTTGCGACGAGGTTGTCCGCAAAGGATATGAAGCTGACCATGTTTCCGTCTCCGCTAATGGACGGCGCGACGCTCTGGCCGTCAGCCGGGGGAGGCGACGTGCCGGATGGCTTGCTGGCAAGAACCGTGTAAATCACGCAACCCGTAGTGGTCGTCGTCACCGTAACCAACGTAGGAGTCAGGCACGGGTTTCGGACGAAAATGTTTTCGATTCCGTTTTCAACAACGCCGTTCAGATTGGACGCTTGGGAAGCAAAGGCGACGGCCTCCCCGGTCGTGCAAGTAGTGGTCGTCAAAGTGTCGCATTCGCTGATGCTCGGCGTCTCACTCAAGCCGTTCGCCGGCGTGGTGCCGTCGGGAGTTGAGGCAATCAGAGTGGTTGCCGTGCAGGTCGGCGGCGTGGTGATGGCGACACCGGTGCAGGTGTCGCGTAGATAGACCTGCTGAGTGGGACCGACGCCTGCGATCAGATTCTGGGCCGTCGAAGCGAAAGCGACGAAACGTCCTTCTTGGGATATGGCAGGTTCGCTGGTAACCCCATCGGCGGGCGTGACACCGTCGGGGGTGGACGTAAGGCTCGTCACGGGAGCGCAGGTGTTTCCAATCACTCCAATTGTCGTGATGCAGGTCGTACGCTCAAAGACTTCGCTCAGGCGAACCGGGTTGGACCCGGTCACCAAATTTGTGGCGGAAGAGACAAAGGCGACGAAGAGGCCCTCGTTCGCAATGGAGGGATGAGAACTGGGTCCATCGCCAGCGGCCGTTCCGTCGGGCGAAGCCGAAACAAGGTATGTCGTAGGCGCGCAGGAGCCAAGCGTCAGCGGCGGGATGATGCTACAAGTGTCTCGCACAAAGACTTGCGGCGTGACGCCATCGAACCCGCCGGCAGGTGGATTTGTGAGGAGGTTTGTTGCCAGCGAGGCGAACGCAACGTAGCGCCCATCGGAACTGATCACAGGATTGTAGCTCTCGCCATTGCCTGGGCTCGAGCCGTCCGCCGAGATGGAGACCAACGCCGCGGTGGCGCTTGCGGGTGTACAAGCCGTGCCAGAACAGGGCCGCTGCCAGTAGACCTGACGCGCTATTCCGGGCACCACCACGTAGTTCACCAGATTACTGGCAGTCGAGGTATAGGCAACCTCTGTACCTCCGCTGTCGAGGGAAGGCTCGGTACTCGCTCCATTGGCCGCGGCTCCATTGGGCGCCACGCTAATCAAATTCGTGGTGGGGGTGCAACTGGACGAACCCCCAGTGACCACCTGGTTGCTGAAACAGGTGTCGCGAAGAAAAATTGCGCTCGAGGTATTTACGGGGCTGACGACGAGGTTCGTGGAAGTGGACGCGAAAACCACGAACTCACCTGACTGACTCGAGGACGGTCCGGCGGTCGCGAGCGTGGGGTTCCCACTCGTGCAGGTCGCGCCACAGATACCAGTGTTGGCTTGCGCGCCATTTGACGCGAGATCGACTATGAGGGGTGGGCCATTCAATTCCGTGCCGTTCACCGAGAAAGTGTTGGTGTTGGAAGTGCCGCCCCCGCTACCGCCATCCGGTGGGTTGACTACTGCTACCTGCACAACTCCCGCCGTAGAGAAGTCCCCCGCGTTCAGCGACGCTTGGATTTGAGTCGCACTCGTAAAGGTTGTCGTTCTAGCAGAGCCATTCAGGGTGACCGTGGAATCGGGCACGAAGTTCGACCCAGTCAGCGCGAGAGTCGTGGAAGGGCTCCCAGCCAAGATGGCCGCAGGCGCAAGCGACGCGATGACCGGAACCGGATTCCTGACTTTCAGGGGAACGGAACTGGAGCTACCTCCGCCGGGTGGCGGATTCACGACGGCAATCTCCAATGCGCCCGCAGTCGCCACGTCGGTTGAAAGCAGAGCGGCCTGCACAAGGGTTGAACCTTGGAAACTAGTTGATCGAATGCTGCCGTTCACTGTAACCGTGGATAGCGAGACAAAGTTTTGCCCCGACACGTCTAAAGTGAACGGAGGGCTACCTGTCGAGACGGCTGCGGGAGAGATCGAAGTGATCTGTGGCACATTGCTCGAGATGGATTCGATCGTAAACGTTAGAGTCAAAGTAGTTCCCCCGCCAGGTGGAGACGTCTCGACGACGACCGTCGCCGTGCCGGCGTTCTGGATGTCGCCCGCGGGAACCTCCGCGGTCAGTTCTTTGGTAGTGACAAAGAGCGTTGTGAGGATCTGTCCATTCCACAGAACAACGGAGGCAGGGGTGAAATTGTTGCCGTCGACTTCCATCGAGAAGGCCGGCTGTCCCGCCGCCATCTCTGATGGAACAAGTTTCGAGAGGCTTGGCGCGGGAGAGTTGATCTGCTGCTGACAACAGGAGAGCAGCACCGCCAGCACGAAAACCAACGAGCCGAAAAAGAGACGAGCGATGCCCCGCAAGTTTCTCACTCCTGAGTCCGCAGGTCGAATCCAGCGGCTAAGCGTAATCGTAGAGACTACTAGAGATGGCCCAAACGGGCAATCGGGATGCCTGCCCCAGTCCGGGCGCGCGAACGGCAATTCTCGGGTGCTATTTCACGCACTCGAAGCTGCCGGCGTCCTCGGGATTGCCCTGTCCCCGGTACTGTGCGTGCTTGGGATACGCGCAGAGCGGACGGCTGCGACCGGGAAAAGCCTTGCCGGTCGCGACCACGGAATCGGGCGCCGTTCCATCCTCGACCCAGTTCACCACCGCGCCGAGCAAATCGAATTTATCGAGCGTGGCAGGGCCGCCCTGGCAGTGGTTCATTCCGGGCACAAAAAAGAATCGGCTCGAATTCATTGCCGAATCCAAGCCGCCGTTGGCCGAGACCATTTTTTCATAGTAGGCAAGTGTGTCGAACGGAGAGAAAACCGGATCGCTCGTGCCGTGATAGAAGACAAGTTTGCCGCCATGTCCGAAGAATGTGCTGAGATTCGTCCAGGTCGTATCCGTCAGCGTCTGATTTTCGTTGGCCTCGACCCCGGTGACGAGCTTATCAATGTCCAGGTCAGCGGGCGGAAGCACGGAGGCCAAAGGATTCGGCCCGGCGCTCGGCAGAAAACTGCCAAATGGACCGCCGACACCGGATAGATATCCCGTATCCCAGGGGAACGAGGAATAGACTTGGTTTCCATGGGAATCCTTCGGGCCGCTGAAAGCCTTCTCGAGCGCGCCGGTCTGCTGCGATGTGAGGCACGAGTCCGTTTTCGCGCTCTTGCACTGCAGAACCGCCGGATCGAAATGGCAGGCCTCCGGATTGAAGATCATTCCGTCCTTCAGGCCGTCCTTCGCGTCGCAGGAGGTCATGATTGCGTCTGCCAGTAGTTTCTTGTCGCCGTCGGAAAAATCCTTCGTGGGATCGGGATTGCCGGAGGCGTCCTTGGGCGCGATTTGCGCGAAAGCGACTCTTGCCCAAGTCAGCCCGATATTCGAATAGCCCGTGCGCATGGCCGGATCACCGGAAATGATTCCGTCGAAGTACGTAGGATAACGCTGCGACATCAGCATGCCTTCGCGCCCGCCGGTCGAGCAGCCGTCATAATAAGAATGCTTCGCGGGCTGGCCGTAATACTCCGCGATAATTTGCTTCGCGAGCACCGCAACTCTGCCGACGGCGATGTAGGCGAAGTTGAGGCTCGCGAGTTGGTCCTTCATGAACGACGCGTCGAACACTGCTCCTTTGTGTCCGGTGTCGGTCGAGACGACGGCAAAACCGCGTGCCAGCGCCGGAACATCCCCCGCCGCCTGTCCACCAAGAGGCGGGTTCACCGTGCCATTCAAGCCACCACCACCTTGAAACAGAAACCGCCCGTTCCAGTTGTCCGGCAGGGCGATGGCGAAGCTGATCGCGTAGGATTTGCCGTCAGCGCCGGTGCGCTGGTCAATCGCTCCGTCGGCGCGGCAGTAAGACGGTATCGCGACCGGAATCATGTCGGGCGATAGGCCGGAGGCCCGCACGGTTCCTGCCGGCGCGGTGGAAATCTCGTCTGCCTTCGTAATCACCATCGTTGACGATGGAATTTTGAGGTTCACGAGGCTCGCGCATTTCTGCGCGGGCGCGATCCCCTGGGGGGCCGCGCCGGATGCCTGGCCGTGTGCCGACGATGTAGCGACCAGTGCGAACGAAACCAACAACCCTAGCGTGGTTGCCTTCTTTCGGTATGCCATGATCAGTCCCCCGGCTCGACAGTACGCCACATTCGGAAAACTCGAAAGTTATGTCTGAATGGAACGGTTGATGCAACCCAAGATTCTGCGCGCGGATGCAAGCGAAGAACCAAGGCAACGGCTGAATGAGCTAGCTCGAGGGTTTGGAAGGAGACTGCGAGGACCAGTCCTGCTGCGCGAATTCGACGCCCCAGAAATGGGGGCTGGGGCTCAGGAACTCGACGCCGACGCGTGTGCCCTTATCGGAAGTGTCCCCCAGGTAGACGATGCGGCACTCCTGCTCTTCCTCGGTTGCGGGATTGATGAGCAGGAGATCCGCCCCGAGTTCCAGCTCCTGATTCAGATAGAGCAAGCCGCCGTGGGCGTTGATCACGATCGTCTGGCTTTTGGACCGGAATTTGTGGCCCTGGAGGTTCTTGCCCTTGGCCTGGACAGGAATCCGCGTGAACACGCGGGAACTGCGTCGCTCGCTGCTGGTTTGCGTTTCCGGCATCGTCCTATACATCGTGCAATGGGGTTGAACCCGAGTCAATCGTGCGGCGGAGGAACGTGTCCAAAGAAGCAGTTCGCAAAAGTGTGTTGAAAATGCGCAGCCTTGGGTACTATGGCGAGACTGCCTGGGGGCCGGAAGTTGACTCTCCTCGGCAAGACCGGCCGGGCTGTGCAGGTCGTTCCAACCCCCGGGGCCAGGAGCCGTGAATGGACCTGATCGGCTATATCGAGTCGAAGCGTGAAGAACACCTCAGCGAGTTGAAAGAGCTCCTGCGAATACCAAGCGTCAGTACCAAAAGCGAACACAAACCCGATATCGAACGGGCTGCGCACTGGGTGGCGGAAAAGCTCCGCGCGGCCGGCCTGGACAACGTCGAAATCGCGCCCACAAAGATGCACCCGCTCGTGTACGGCGAATCGCTGCAAGCTCCCGGCAAGCCAACGGTCCTTTTCTATGGCCACTACGACGTGCAGCCGGCCGAACCGCTCGATCTTTGGACGAGCCCGGCGTTCGAACCGACGGTGCGTGACGGCAATCTTTACGGTCGCGGCACTGCCGATGACAAGGGGCAGGTGCACATCCACATTAAAGCGCTTGAAGCGCTGCGCAAGACTGCTGGAAAGTTGCCGATCAACGTGAAGGTGATGATCGAAGGCGAAGAAGAAGTCGGCAGCGTGAATCTTTGGGAATTCGTGAAGACCCACCGGGAGAGGTTGAAGGCCGATGCCCTGGTCGTCTCCGACACCGCGATGCTCGGTAAGGGCGTGCCTTCGATTACCTACGGCCTGCGCGGCTTGAACTACTACCAGGTGGAGATCACGGGGGCGGCGCAAGACCTGCACTCGGGAGTTTTTGGAGGCGCAGTTCCCAATCCCATCACGATTCTGGCGGAGATGATTGCGAAGCTGCACGACCGGAATTTCCGTGTGGCAATTCCTGGTTTCTACGACAAGGTCGCCGCGGTGTCGCGGAAGGAACTGAAGGCGCTGAATTCCCTGCCGTGGAAGGAAAAAGAATTTCGCAAGACAGTAGGCGCGTCCGGGCTCTGCGGCGAGAAAGGCTTCACGATACGCGAGCAGCTCTGGGTGCGGCCGACGCTGGAGCTAAACGGTATCTGGGGCGGCTACCTTGGTGAAGGTGCGAAGACGGTGATTCCGTCGAAAGCTTTCGCGAAAATTTCCACGCGCCTGGTGCCGAATCAGGATCCGGCGACGATTGCGAAGAGGGTCGAGCGGCAGGTCCGCCAGCTACTGCCAAAATCGGTTCATTGCCAATTCGACGTTCTCAGCATGGGCAAGCCGTGGGTGGCGCCCTACACGCATCCAATTTTTCAGAAAGCGATTCATTCGCTCGAAACGGGATTCGGGAAACGCGCGGTGTTCATCCGCGAAGGCGGCTCGATCCCCTTCGTCACGCAAATGCACGACACATTCAAGGTTCCCTGCGTGCTGCTCGGATTTGGATTGCCGGACGAGAACGCGCACGCCCCGGATGAGCACATCGCGCTGGAAAATTATTTCGGCGGCATCAAGGCGATCGCGCTTTTTTACGAACAGTTGGCGACGCTCTAGAAAACTGTGGCCGATTCGCGGGGCGGTGCAAAAGGGCCGATTTTGCGGGCTTTTTTAACGTTTGTACTTGCGTTCCCTGGGAAGGACGGCTATAGTTCGCGGCGGCCTCCCGAAAGCGGGGGGCCGATCAGCAATTACACCTGAGGAGGAAAGAGAATTCGATGGCCACCCCGTTGAGCAAGTCCAAGATTATCGCCCACATGGCTGACAAGGTCAGCACCCCCGAGAAGCCGATCTCGAAAAAGCAGGCGGCGGCCTTTTTCGACGAGCTGTTCAAGCTCGCGGTGAAGGAAGCCAAGGGCGCCGGCAAGTTCGTCATCCCCGGAATCGGTCGAGCGGTGAAAGCGCATCGCAAGGCGCGCATGGGCCGCAACCCCGCCACGGGCGAAGCAATCAAGATCAAGGCCAAGACTGTGGTCCGCCTGCGCGCGGCGAAGGCGTTCAAAGACGCCATTTTGAAGTAGTTCGGCTCGGCGCGAATTGGGCCAAAGGTTTCGCGGCGAAACCCCCACGTCCTTCCTGCCCCTCCGGGGCGGATAGGGCGCCTGGGGGTTTTGTCTTTTGCCCTCACCGTCGGCCGCCAGAGCCAATTGCATGACTGAATACTCGGGCCTGCTTACCGATCTCTACGAACTGACCATGGCGGCGGGGTATCTCCAAACCCGCTTCGATGGACGCGCCACGTTTGAACTCTTCGTCCGACACCTCCCCCAGCGGCGAAACTATCTGGTGGCCGCGGGACTCGAGCAAGCGCTCGAGTTTCTCGAAAACGTCCGCTTCACGCCCGCTGAGATTGACTATCTGCGGCGGCATCGCGTGTTCCGCCACGTTCGCGAGGATTTTTTCAACTACCTCGCGACATTCCGCTTTACAGGAAGTGTTTGGGCGATGCCCGAGGGTACGCTCGTATTTCCAGGCGAGCCGATGCTGCGCGTGACGGCGCCGATTATCGAAGCCCAGATTCTCGAGACCTATCTGCTCGCTACGCTCAGCTACCAGACCATGGTTGCGAGCAAGGCAGCGCGGGTCGTGACGGCGGCGAAGGGCCGCCAGATTGTGGATTTCGGAGCGCGCCGCGCGCACGGCAGCCAGGCCAGTCTGCTGGCCGCGCGGGCCGCGGCGATTGGCGGTTGCGGCGGCACTTCCAACGTGCTGGCCGGGCAGCAATTCGGAATGAACACCTACGGCACGCAGGCGCATTCCTGGGTAATGGCGCACGAAGGTGAAGCCGAAGCGTTCCGAAATTTCCTCGACGCGTTTCCCGACGATGCCGTACTGCTGCTGGACACATACGACGTGCGCCGGGCACTCGCCAAGATTATTGAGATGGGGCGTAAGCCAGCGGGCGTCAGACTGGATAGTGGCGATCTGGCCAAAGACAGCCGCTGGGTCCGCCGCGAACTCAATCGCGCCGGATGGAAGGATGTGAAGGTCTTTGCCTCGGGCGACCTGGATGAAACCAGGATCGCGGCGCTGTTGGCCAAGGGCGCGGCGATTGACGCATTCGGTGTGGGTACCGCGCTCGCCACGCCAGGAGATGCCCCGCACCTGAATCTGATCTACAAACTCGTCGAGGTGGAGCGCGACGGAAAAATCCGCGAAGCGGCGAAACTGACGAAGGCGAAGGCCACGTATCCCGGTCGCAAGCAGGTGTATCGCTACTCCTCCACGAACGGCGAATTTAAGAGCGACCGGATCACGCTCGAGAGCGAGCCTCCCAACGGCGGCGAGCCTCTACTGATCGAAGTGATGCGCGAGGGACACCGCACCGCGCCCGCCGAGCCCATCCACATCCTGCGGGACCGGTCGATCGCGGGGCTCGCGCGGCTCCCGCAGCGTTATCGCCAGATCAGCCGCGCCGCAACCTATCCCGTCAGCTACAGCCGGGCGCTTCAAGGCTCGCTTGAAAAGGTCCGCCAGCGCATCCGCAGCTTTGCGGTAAAATAGGTTTGCAAGCCCGGGGGGCCCAAACCGATGGCGCTGCAGAAAACCGTTTTCTGGGAAGTGGACGCACAAACCGATTTCATGCTGCCGGGAGGAAAACTCTACGTTCCCGGCGCCGAGAAAATCATTCCCAATATTGAGCGGCTGGTCTCCGCGGCGGTCGAGTCGGGAGCGCTTTTGATTTCGAGCGGCGATTCCCATCCCGAAGGTGACGCGGAGTTTGAGCGCTTTCCACCGCATTGTCTTCGCGGAACGTCCGGTGCGCGTATCGTCCCGGAAGGATTGGCCGCGAACTTCTGCACGATTCCGAATGACGCGACCCGCGCCCTGCCAAGTCACGTTCTCAGTTTCCCGCAGGTAATTCTCGAAAAACAGACGCTCGACGTTTTCGACAATCCACATGCGGGCGCGTTGGTCGAGCGGTTGCCGGCCGATGCGGATTACGTGATTTTTGGCGTGACCACCGAGTATTGCGTGAAATGCGCAGCGAAGGGATTGCTCGAGCGCCACCGTAAGGTCGCGATCGTGAAGGACGCGATCGAAGCGCTCGACGCGGAAGCCGGCCGGAACGCGATCGAAGAATTGCGGGCGCTCGGCGCCCGGTTGATCTCGACCGATGAAGCGCTCGCGGGATTGAACGCTCGCGCGTCGGCCGCTTCTCGACGATAAAGATAAAATGCCAACCGACGAACGAAAGCTCGCCTGGGAAATTCTCCAGCAAGCGTACCAATCTCAAATGAATGGCGAACTCGACCATGCCGCCGAGCTCTACCGGACTTCGATCGAGATTTTCCCGACAGCCGAGGCGCACACTTTCCTCGGCTGGACGTATCACGTTCAAGGAAAAGTGGGAGAAGCGATTGCGGAGTGCAAGCGCGCGATCGAGGTGGACCCGGACTTCGGCAACCCCTACAACGACATCGGTGCGTACCTGATTTCGCTCGGGCGTCACGATGAAGCCATTTCGTGGCTTGAGCAGGCCATCGAGGCACCGCGCTACGACCCGCGGCATTTTCCTCACTTCAATCTGGGCCGCGTCTATTACGCCAAAGGCCAGTTCAACCGCGCCCGCCAGTGCTTTCAGGATGCCTTGCGCATCGAACCGCGCTATACGCTCGCCCGGCAAGCTGTCGAAAATCTTCGCCGCATGGTGAACTAGACGGCGCTCAGACCGCCACGGCGACCGGCGAATTCATTCGCCGGTGAAGCGTGAGAACGACGGCGCCAAGCCCCCACATCATAATGATCAGCCCCGCCAGCGGCCCCGCATAAGGCAGCATGCGAATGATTCTCAGGATCGCCAGGCCAAGCGCCAGTCTCCCGAGGATCGGGCCGATCCCCACTCCCGGGCCCAGCAGCTTTTCTCCCAGCCACGCGCCCACGAAAATTTTCGCTGCGTACACCGCGATTCCGTAGAAAAGAAGCACAGGTATGCCAACACTCAATCCCACGAACGTGAGGCAGATGATCACCGCTGCGATGGGTGTTGCGAACAGGAAGAGCGCGCCAAGGCCCACCGCCGGGCCGACTTTCTTACAGGCCTGTGCGACATCGATGAAGAAACCCGGCGCGACCAGCAACGTCACTAGACCCAGCAAGAAGCCAGCTCCCCAGAATAGCAACTGGTGCCAGTAGTAAGAGCCGCGGCTATAGTCGGGGCCGTGTTTTTGGAGCGTGACTTCGATCGGACTCCCAAGCTTCGCACTCGTGGCAACCTCTGGCTGCTGGTCCCCGGTGTATTTCGTCTGTCCTTTGATTACTGCGCTCGGTCCGATGGTGAGCTGCCCTCCTCGTATCGTCGCGTCGCGACCGAACGAGCCGTTTATGTCGAGATCCCCGGATAGCGCCAGGAGATCACCAGCGATCTGACCGTCGAGCTCCGCAGCCCCGGTGAGCATCGTCATGGTGCCACCCACCGTCGCCTTCTGGTCCATTTCCGAGGCTCCCGTCAAGGCCATTACGTTCCGTGCGACGGTCCCATGAAGCGCGAGAGTTTGGGCAAAGGCTCGTACGTTGCCGTCCACCGCACCATTGACTCGCAGTTCTTGCGCCCAGCCGATAATGTCACCCTTCACGTGCCCGTTCACTGTGACGCTTCGGGACCAGACGATTAAATCACCGTCCACGTCTCCATCGATCTCCGTGCGCACCGCCCACACGATCAGATCGTTCTTCACCTCCTGCCCGGCCGGCAGGGTGTAGCTTGGGTTGCCGTGCTCTGAGTCCGCAGCCGCCACCGGCTGAGCGAGTGCCAGCGCAATCGCCAGAGCCCCCATCACGAAGGCGATTGCCGTGAATCGCTGCCATTGTTTTCGCAACAGCCAGATTGCGACCGTTCCCAGAGTGGCCACCGCCATAAATTCCATCAAGCTTCGCATCGCGTCCCATCCTTCCCAGAAAGCGCCAGTGAAAAAAAGTGTCGTGAGCAGACTTCCTTGCGTGAAACCAGCCTGCGAGGCTCGCGTGAGCGAGGGTTCGATAAAGCCGCTCCAGAGTGTGTAGGCTCCGCCCGTGCCGAGCGCGAACGCTGCAATCCAGCCCCAATGTGCCGTACCGCGCTCCGGGGCAGCGATCACAGTCGCGGGAATCGGTTCCTCTTTCGCGAGGAGAGCTTCTCGCAGCCAGACGCTCTCCGCCTTCAGCGCGTGAAGGAGTTCACCGCATGCTGTGCACGAACCGAGATGCGCGGAGACTTCGTTCGCGCGGCCGGAGTCGAGCTGGCCTTCGAGATACAGCAGTCCGGTCATCTCATCGAAATGACCATCGGAATGGTTCATAGCGTACCCCCTGCAGAAGCTTTCAGAGCGTTTACATTGCCGCGTTCGCTTAACGCATCGCGCAATTGATGTCGCGCGCGCAGCAGCAAAACTCCAACGAATGCGCGGCGCACGCCCAGCGTGTCGGCAATTTCCTCGTAACTCATCTCTGCGTAATAGCGCAGCACCAGCGCCATGCGCGCACGATCGGGAAGCTGTGCGAGGCCGGAGCGAACCTCTTTGCTGGTGTGCTCGGCTTGCAGGCGCTCGAGCTGACTGGGATCAGGATGCTCGAGCGGAAGCGTGTCCAGGTCGCCAGTCTCTAGGTCCTGGCGGATGCGCCTGCGGCGCAGCGTGTCCCAGCAGTGATTGCTCGCAACCTTGTAGAGCCACGCGGTAAACGGCCGCGACGAATCGTAGGTCCCGAGTTTCTGGCGCACTTTCATGAAAATTTCCGTAGTTGCGTCTTCCGCATCTTCGCGGGCCGGCAGTAGCCTGCGGCAAAACCTAAAAATCGCCGGGGCGTACTGGCGATAGAGCTGGCCCCAGGCGTCGGAATCGCCCGCCCGGACCTGGGACAACACCCTTGCCAAATCCGTGTCGTTCATCGTCCCGGTCGTCGTCTGTCTGTCCATCGATGAATACGCAGGGCCGAGGCTGAATATTTCACAACTATCACATATCAACGTACTTGTCCGCCGCACAAATCTGCTGACATCCCTGAGTGCCTTCTCGGTGTCCCCTGTGGCAAGGCTTAAGCCCCGCTCGGTCTGATATACTCGCCTCCCTGCCGGCCATCCGCGATTCATGAGTGGGTGCCCGCAACCCGATTTCGATGGCCCCCCAAACCACAAAGCGCCTGTTCCTGGTTGACGCCATGGGTTACATCTTCCGCGCCTTCTTCGCGCCCATGGACCGCCTGCAAACCTCCACGGGTATCCCCACCAAAGTGCCCTACCTTTTCGCCACGATGATGAGGCGGCTGATCGAGAGCAAGGACCTGCGCCCGGACTACCTCGGGGTCGTCTTTGACGTCGCCGCGCCCACATTCCGCGACAAGCTTTTCGCCGCCTACAAGGCCCAGCGCCCCCCCATGCCCGATGACCTCGCCGTGCAGATCCCGTTCGTCCGGCGGTATTGCGAAGCGATGCGCTTGTCCATTCTCGAGTATCCCGGGTATGAGGCGGATGACGTCATCGGCGCCCTGGCGCGCCAGGCGACCGGCGAAGATCTCGACGTACTGATCGTCACCAGCGATAAAGACCTGATGCAGCTCGTCGGCGGGCGCGTGCGCGTCCTCAATCCGGCGAAGGGCGACCTGATCATTGACGAGAAAAAAGTCGAGGAGATCATGGGCGTTCCGCCGTCAAAAGTGGCGGACGTGATGGCCTTGATGGGCGACTCGATTGACAATATTCCCGGCGCGCGCAATCCCAACGATAAACCCGCACCGGGCGAGCGGCGGAAACCCGGCATTGGTGAAGTCGGCGCGCGAAAGCTGATTCAACAGTATGGCAGCGCCGAAGAGGCCCTGGCCCACGCCGCTGAAGTGAAGCCAACGAGCTATCGCGAGGCACTGGAAAAGAATGGCGAATTCGTTCGCCTCAGCAAACAGCTCGCGACGATCCCTACCGACGCGCCTGTCCCTCTTTCGCTCGACGTCCTGCGAATACAAGAACCGGACGCCGCCGCCCTTCGCACGCTCTACGCCGAACTCGGCTTTACGTCGCTGCTGAAAGAGATTTCCGCCCCGCCGCCTGCGGATGATCGCACCACCGACTACGCCCTACTGGAATCACCCGCCGCGCTGCGAACATTTCTCGACGCGGTTCCGCGCGGCCAGGAAACCGCCGTCTGGCTCGGACTCGATTCCCAGGATCCCGATGATGAGGGCTTCGGAACGCGCGTGACGGGCCTGGAAGTTTCCGCGAAATCGGACGCCGCCCGCACAGCCGCGAACGACGAGAAGAATCAAACACTCCTCGCAATGAAGGAATGGCTCCGGGATCCCAAGCGCCCCAAAGTCGTGCACGATCCGAAGTTGTTTCACCTGCTGGCCGCGCCCCATTCCGCGGACGGCGCGAAGGCCGTCGCCGGAATCCGCCACGCCACGATCCTTTATTCCTATCTTCTCCGGCCTACCACCGCCAACCACGCGTTTGCCGAAGTGGTCCTCCGTCAGATCCATCGCACGCTTTCGGGCGCGCCCGGCGAGCGCGCGGATTTCCTGCTGCGTCTCGCGCCCGTGCTCCGAGCGGAAGTGGAAAAGCAGGGCCTCGCGGGGCTTTACGAAAAAATAGACCTGCCGCTTGCGCCGGTGCTGGCTCGCATGGAGGCCGCGGGCATCGGAGTGGACTCGCGCGAGCTGGAAAGAATCTCGGTGAAGGCGCAGGAAGAAATTACCGCAATCGAAAAGAGCATCTACGCGCTGGCGGGATTCGAGTTCAACGTGAAGTCCACGCAGCAGCTTGCCGAGGTTCTCTTCGACAAGCTAAATCTGCAGCCACCGCGCCGCAGCCGCGCCAAGGTGCGCTCCACAGCCGCGGACGTTTTGGAGGAGCTGGCGCTCGTCCACGAGTTGCCAAGAAAAATACTCGAGCATCGCGAGCTGGCGAAGGTCAAGTCCACCTACGCCGACGCTTTGCCCCGCTTGATCCATCCCGTGACCCGACGCCTCCACACGCAGCTCTGCCAGACTGGCACCGCGACAGGCCGGCTGAGCTCGTCGAACCCGAATTTGCAGAATATTCCGGTGCGCACGGCGCTGGGCCGCGAAATCCGCGCCGCATTCGTCGCGCCGCCGGGGTTTGTGCTTCTTTCCGCGGACTATTCGCAGATCGAGCTGCGCATTCTCGCGCATCTCTCCGAGGACGCCGTGCTGACCAAGGCCTTCCGCAACGGTGAGGACATTCACTCGCGCACGGCCGAGGAAGTATTTGGCGTGGGGCCCATGGCGCAAACGCCGGAACACCGCCGCGTCGCCAAGGTGATCAACTTCGGCGTGATCTACGGCCTTTCGGCATTCGGTCTCGGGCAGCAGCTTGGAATTGACACGAAGGAAGCCGCGAAATTCATCACCGCGTATTTCGAACGCTATAGCGGCGTGAAGAGTTATCTCGACGCCCAGATTGCGGAAGTCCGCCAATCCGGATTCACCAGGACGCTGTTCGGGCGTACGCGGCAAATCCCCGAAATTAATTCGCCGCAGCCCAATTTGCGCAGCTTTGCCGAACGCACTGCGATGAACACGCCCATGCAGGGCGCGGCAGCCGACCTGATCAAGCTCGCCATGATCGAGCTGGACCGCCGCCTCGACGGCGAATTTGAGTCGCGAATGATCCTGCAGGTTCACGACGAATTGCTGTTCGAGGCGTCGAAGAAGGAATTGCCGCGCCTTACGAAGCTTGTCAAGGAAGTGATGGAGGGCGTGCACAAACTGCGCGTCCCGCTGGTCGTGGACACCAAAGCCGGCCCCAACTGGCGCGATATGAAATGAAGCGGGAACACGGAAAAGCGGAATGGGAACGTGAGATTTGCACTCGCCAGTTTTCTCGGCGAACTCTGTGCCTTCTTCGTGTTCACTGTGGTAATGTTTTTTTCTGTGAAAATTGCGAGGTGAAGCAATGGCTCCAGATCATCCCGAAGGATTTTTGAAACTGGTGAGAGATGCGAAGTCGCGCATCAAGGAAGAAAACTTCCGCGAAACCAAGAAGCGGCTCGACGCGGGCGAGAAAATCGTTGTCGTGGACACGCGCGAGGATTCGGAATGGGCGCGCGGCCACATCCCCGGTGCGATCCACCTCGGCAAGGGCATCATCGAGCGCGATATCGAAAAGACCGTTCCCGATAGGGAAGCCACCGTCGTTCTGTATTGCGGCGGCGGGTTTCGCTCGGCGCTCGCTGCCGACAATCTTCGGAAGATGGGCTACAGCAACGTGATTTCCATGGACGGCGGCTGGCGCGGATGGACCGAAGCGGGTTTCCCGATCATCAAGGATTAGCGGAGCCGGTCGAAAGGGCTCGTGACCAGCCCGCGCGGATATCGATCCGGGATCGTCTGGCAGAAAGAGTTGGCTGGGGCGGTTGGACTCGAACCAACACCGTCCTCATTAACAGTGAGGTGCCCTACCGATTGGACCACGCCCCAACTCTGTAGCGAATGATCCACCTAAATTTACACGAAAGTCGCGCTGGCGTGAATGCGCATCGGAAATATTCCCGCACGAGAGTTCAGGCGAACGGCAAGTGAAGGAGCGCACCCCGCCGGACATTGGAAGGGGTAGGCGGAAGTAACGGACGGCGGTAGTGGCCGGGGGAAGGAAGCCGGCCCAGCCCTCAATCCCCGAAGGGATCCTCGGCTTTCCTCCCCCTGACGCCTGACTACAAGGCACGCCAAAAACCAAAGCTAAGCTGCTGAAACGAAACATCGTGTTTATAGTGTCCCGGGTAAAAAATCCTCGTGGCTAGCAAAAAGTCCGCAGTACTATTTGCACCTTGGAGCCTTCAGCCCCGTCATTGTGATCGTGTGACCGGTGGTATCGGACGCGAAAGAGAAGGAAAGGTACTACGATCATCAAAACTGAGCGCCTGCTGCTAAGAAATTGGGAGACACCGGACCGCGAGCCATTCGCGCGTTTGAACTCCGACGCGCGAGTGATGGAATTCATGCCCGCGCGTCTGGTGCCCGCAGAAAGTGATCTCATGGTTGATCGCATCGAGAGTCATTTCCGCGAGCATGGATTTGGCCTGTATGCGCTCGAGCTGCGTCAGGCTCGTGCATTCATTGGATTTGCGGGGCTTTCGGTGCCGGCCTTTCGGGCCCATTTCACGCCGTGCGTCGAAATCGGCTGGAGGCTGTCCGCCGAATATTGGGGTCGAGGGCTTGCAACGGAAGCGGCGGCCGCGGTGGTGCGCTACGCGTTCCGGTGGCTCGCGCTCGACGCGCTGGTTTCCTTCACTGTTCCCGAGAACATTCGATCCCGCCGCGTAATGGAAAAGATCGGCATGACCCACAATCCTGCCGAAGACTTCGATCATCCGAATCTGCCCGAAGGCCATCCCCTTCGGCGTCACGTCTTGTACCGCCTGCCCGCGCCGTCCCGGAAGCAAACTTGACCCCGTCCCGCCGCCCTTGCTAAGTTGATAGATTACACTGGGCGCATTCTACCCAGTGTGGAGCGGGCTCTTCTGTATAGGGCACTTCATCCATGGGTCTAAAGAAAATTGTCATCCGGGGCGCCCGGCAGCACAACCTCAAGAACATTAGCCTGGAAATCCCGCGCAACACCCTGACGGTCATCACCGGGCTGTCCGGCTCCGGCAAATCCTCGCTCGCCTTCGACACGCTCTATGCCGAGGGCCAGCGGCGGTACGTCGAATCGCTTTCGGCCTACGCGCGGCAATTCCTCGATCAGATGGAGCGTCCTGACGTCGATTCGGTCGAGGGCCTTTCGCCCTCGATCGCCATTGAGCAAAAGACCACCACCCGCTCACCCCGCTCGACCGTCGGCACCATCACCGAAATTTACGACTACCTTCGCGTTGTCTACAGCGCCATCGGCACGCCGCACTGTCCGAAATGCGGCAAAGCGATCGCGCGGCAGTCCACCGAACAGATCGTGCAGGCCGTAGCTGCGCTCAAGCCCGACGATCGCATCATGGTCCTCGCGCCGGTGGTCCGCGGACGCAAAGGTGAGTATCGGAAAGAGCTCGAAAAGTACGCGAAGGAAGGTTACGTCCGCGCGCGTGTGGACGGCGACCTGGTGAATATCGACGAGCCGCTCGCGCTCGACCGCCGGAAAAACCACACCATCGAAATCGTCGTGGACCGCTTGCTGCTGAAAAGCGGAATCGCTCAACGCCTCGAGCAATCCATTGAAACCGCGCTCAAACTCACCGGTGGTCTCGTCACCATCGCTGTGGTCGGTGGCGAGGAACACGTTTACTCCGAAAAGCTCGCGTGCCCGGACTGCGGCATTTCCGTCCCGCAGCTCGAGCCGCGCTCGTTCAGTTTCAATTCGCCGTATGGGGCATGCACGGAATGCACCGGCCTCGGCTCGAAATACGATTTCGATCCCGCGAAGATCGTCGTGGATTGGACCAAGCCACTTTTCGAGGGTGGGCTCGGTCCAGGTTCCGGTTCCGCGTACTTAGAGCGCACGCTGCGAATTGCTGCCGCGGCCCATGGCTTCGATCTGGACGCGCCGTTTGAAAAGCTGCCGCGCAAGGTCCAGAACTTGATTCTGCAGGGGAATCCTACCAACGGCGCCCCGAGCAAGAGTTTGAATTTTCAAGGAGTCCTGGGACACCTGGAAAGCAGTCTCCGAGAATCGAATTCCGATAATTACCGCGAATGGCTGACGCAGTACATGTCGCCCGCACCTTGCGCGGCTTGCGGCGAGCAGCGCTTGAGACCCGAAAGCCTCGCGGTGAAAATTGCCGGGCTTTCCATTGCGGACTTCACCGCGCTCGCGCTCACCCAAGCGCGTCCCGCCGTGGACAAAATCCGCGGCAAGCTCACGCTGCGGCAGCGGAAAATTGCCGGACGCCCGCTCACCGAAATTGCCGAGCGGATTGATTTCTTGCTCAACGTTGGCCTGGGCTATCTCACGCTTGCGCGTTCGGCGGCCACGCTTTCCGGCGGCGAAGCCCAGCGCATTCGGCTGGCCACGCAGATCGGCTCGCGCCTGCGCGGCGTGCTGTACGTTCTCGACGAACCCTCCATCGGCCTGCACGCCCGCGACAACGGACGCCTGCTCTCCACCCTTGAAACCCTGCGGGATTTGGGCAACACAGTCCTCGTCGTCGAACACGATGAGGAAACCATTCGCCGCGCCAACTACGTCGTGGACCTCGGCCCAGGCGCCGGAAAAACTGGCGGTTACCTGGTGGCGGCGGGCGCGCCGGAGGAAATCGCCGCGAATCCTGCGTCGCTCACTGGGCAATACCTTTCGGGGCAGATGCAAATTTCAGTGCCCACCGAGCGTCGCAGCCCCAACGGCAAATCGCTCGCGATTCTCGGCGCGCACGGCAATAACCTGAAAAACATCGATGTGACCATACCGCTTGGACTCTTATCGGTCGTCACAGGCGTTTCCGGCTCCGGCAAATCCACGCTCGTAAACGACATCCTGTATCGCGCGCTTGCCGCGAAACTCTATCGCTCGATGGAGAAGCCCGCCGCCCATCGCGCGCTTGCCGGCGCCGAACACATCGACAAGGTTGTGCAGATTGACCAGGCCCCGATTGGGCGCACGCCGCGTTCGAATCCGGCCACCTATACGGGCGTCTTCGCGCCTATCCGCGAGATCTATGCCCTGTTGCCGGAATCGCGCGAGCGCGGCTACAAGCCGGGCCGCTTCAGCTTCAACGTGAAAGGCGGCCGCTGCGAGGCGTGCCAGGGCGACGGCCAGCGGCGCATCGAAATGAATTTTCTACCCGACGTGTACGTCACCTGCGAGGTGTGCCGCGGGAAACGCTACAACGCAGAGACGCTTGCGGTGCGCTACAAGGGCGTCTCGATTTCCGACCTGCTCGATCTGCCGATCGAAGATGCGCTCAAGATCCTCGAAAATATCCCCGCCATTCAGCAAAAGCTCCAGACATTGGTGGACGTGGGCCTGGGTTACGTCCAGCTGGGGCAATCGGCGACCACGCTGTCCGGCGGCGAGGCGCAGCGCACGAAACTCGCGCGCGAGCTTTCGAAGCGGCAGACGGGCCGCACGCTCTACATCCTTGACGAGCCAACGACTGGCCTGCACTTCGACGACGTGAAAAAGCTGCTCGACGTCCTGAACCGCCTGGTCACGCTGGGCAATACAGTGCTGATCATCGAGCATAATTTAGATGTCATCAAGCAGGCGGACTGGATCATTGATCTCGGCCCCGAAGGCGGCGAGGCCGGCGGGCGCGTCATCGCCGAGGGCACGCCCGAGCAGGTTGCGCGCGTCAAGAAGTCATACACGGGCCAGATTCTGGCCCGCGCGCTCCACACCTAACATCGGTTCAATACAATGAGCCTCAACGACGATATTTCGCTTCCTGGTGAACCGTCGCCCGCGCCACGGGAACTCGCGGACACCCATCGAGCGCTTCCTCCGGATCTCCGCGCTCCCTGGGGCTGGCTCGACCTCGTCGTGCTCGGGGTCCTCACCGTCGTCGGCAGTTTTCTTGTTAGCGTTTCCCTGGCGGCTGTGTTCGCTGCCTTCGGCCTGAATCCCGCCAAAATTCGCGCGTCACCAAGTGAGACTGGTCTGTTCACCATCGTGCATCAGGCGTTGTTGTTTCTCCTTCTGCTCGGCTACCTGACGGCGCAAATTCGCGCGAGCTTCGGCGCGCCCTTCTGGCGGACGATCGGTTGGCGTGCGTTTGAGCGGAGCCGTATTCCTCGCGCCCTGCACTATTTCGGCTTCCTCGCGGGCGGATTCCTGCTCTCCGCGGCGGTTCAGGCGGCATCCATCGCGTTCGGCAACAAAACAAGGGTGCCGATGCAGGCACTGTTCCAGGATCGCCGCTCCGCGATTCTTCTCCTGCTGATGGCTGTGTTCGTCGCGCCAGTCGTCGAGGAAACTATTTTTCGCGGTTATATTTATCCTGTCGTCGCGCGCAGCTGGGGCATGGTGGCTGGCGTCCTCTCGACCGGAATACTTTTTGGGCTGCTTCACACGCCGCAGTTGTGGGGCGGATGGGTGCAGATTGCTCTGCTCGTAGTCGTCGGCATCGTCTTCACGTATGCGCGCGCCATCTCGCGGACCGTTCTCGCCAGTTATCTCCTCCATGTGAGCTACAACTTCTTCGTTTCTTTCGCGTTTCTGATTGGCTCTCACTGGCTGCGTCTCGTGGCGCCCGGCCATTAGCGTTGGCCGCTCCGCGGAATCAGTTAGAATGAGTGACCGGCGGCGAGCGAGACCTAGCCGTAGTGGCGCGCCGCAGGCCACCATGGAGAAAAATCTTGCGCAGTGTTGAACCAATCCGATGGACGCCTGAGGGTGTCGTGCTGCTCGATCAGCGCCGGCTGCCCGGCGAGGTCGTCCACCACACCTACACGGATTACCGAGATCTGGCCCAAGCCATCAAGGACATGGTCATACGCGGCGCGCCGGCGATCGGCGTGGCGGCGGCGATGGGCGTCGCGATCGGCGTCGAGCGGTCGAAGGCCAAGACTCTCGCGGAACTCCGCTCCGAATTTGCGGTCATTTGCGACACCCTTGCGCGCACGCGCCCCACCGCCGTAGATCTTTTCTGGGCGATTGACCGATTCAGGAAGCGATTCGACGCACTCGCGCTGGCCGCCACAAACCAGGGAGCAACCGGCCTCGCGCGCATCAAAACCTCGCTCGTCGAGGAAGCGCAACAACTACATCAGGAGCGCCGAGATGCCGACGAACGCATCGGCCGCTTCGGCGCGGACCTGTTGCCGAAAAGCGGCCGCGTAATGACCCAGTGCAACGCCGGCGCTCTGGCGACCGGCGGAATCGGCACGGCGCTCGGCGTGATTCGCATGGCGGTCGAAGGCGGCTGCCGCATCGAAGTGCTGGTCCCCGAGACGCGGCCGTATCTGCAAGGTGCGCGCCTGACCGCGTGGGAGCTCCATCAGGATCACATTCCTCTGACACTGATTACCGACAATATGGTCGGGCATTTCCTGAAGACCGGAGGAGTTTCCGCCGTCGTAGTCGGTGCCGATCGCGTCGCGCGCAATGGCGACACCGCCAATAAAATCGGTACGTACGGAATTGCCGTTCTCGCGCGCGAAAACAAAGTCCCGTTCTATGTGGCCGCGCCGATTTCGACGCTCGATCTCTCGATTGCTTCCGGAGAACAGATTCCCATTGAAGAACGCTCGGAGGAAGAAGTCACGCATCTCGCCGGCGTGCGTATTGCGCCCGACGTCCACGCGGCCCATCCTGCTTTCGACGTCACGCCCGCGCGGTTCATCGCCGCAATCATCACCGAGCGCGGCGTCGCCCGCGCGCCATTCGAGGAATCCTTGCAGGGTTTAGCGAAGGGATCTTAGGTTTCTAAGAACTGCGACCAACACCTTACTCGTATCTCAACGCCTCGACCGGATTCAACCGCGCGGCCTTCCATGCCGGATACACGCCGAAGAAAATTCCGATCATGCTCGCAACCGTCACGCCGACCGCCACCAGAGTGAACGAAACCGAGGCGGGAAATGACGAGAACGCCAGCCGGATGACAAGAACGATGAAGGAGCCAAGCAGCACGCCGATGGTCCCTCCGAGCACAGCGAGTGTTACGGCTTCCAGCAGGAATTGCGTGAGGATGTTCGACTGACGTGCGCCGATCGCCTTGCGCACTCCAATCTCGCGCGTGCGCTCCGTCACGCTGACGAGCATGATGTTCATCACTCCGATCCCGCCCACCAGCAGCGCCACGGAGCCAACCGCCAGCATCACAATGAAAATTCCACTCGAAATCTGATTCCATAGCTCGAGGAATGTGTCCGTCGTCAGAACCGCAAAATCGTCGTCCTTATCGGACGGCAGCTTCCGCACCCTGCGCATGTACTCGCGTACCTCGTCCAGCACGAGCGGAAGGTTTTCCGTTGTATCCGCCTTGGCCAAGAAAATCACGTTCTTGAACTCCGGGTGCAGCTTGCGGATCACCGAGAAAGGGACGAGCGCGGTATTGTCCTCGGGATTTTCTCCGGTTCCCAGCGCCTGTTTCTGCTCCTCCAGTACGCCGATCACCGTGAAGTCATGGCCCTCCAGCAGCACTTCCTGCCCGTCCGGGTCTTCGCCGTTGGGGAACAGCGTGTTTGCGGTGATGTGTCCCAGGACGGTGACGGAAGAATGGTGCTCCTCGTCGGTTTCGTTGAAGAACCGGCCGCGCTCCATCCCAAAGTCGCTGATCTGCGAGATTTCAGGTCCGTCCCCTTCGAGAATCACGTTCTTTGCGCGAAGATTGCCGCGCCGCACCTCACTCGACCCCGCGCCCACCGCATAGTTCTCGATTTGTGCCGCGGGGGCTGCTGCCACTACGTGCGGCAATTGCTTCAGGGCGTCCACCCATTCCGGTTGCAAATCCTTGCGTTGAAGCACCTCGGGAGAAAGGCGCCCGAGCGTCGCCCAGGAATACTTGGAGATGATCACCGTGCTCGATCCGAGCTGTTGAATGTTGCCCAGCACGTTGGAATTTAGCCCGTTGATCACGGCGCCGATCACAATGATCGTGGTCACGCCGATCACGATGCCCAGAACAGTCAGAAACGAGCGAAGCGGATTGCGCAACAACACATCCAGCGCAAGCGCGATCGCTTCCTTGAATTCGCCGAATTTGCCCGTCTTGCGCATCGCCTCTGCCTTTCCCAACTACTCCGACCGCAACGCGACCACCGGATCAAGCCGCGCTGCCTTCGCTGCGGGATACACGCCGAAAAATAACCCGACGCTCGTAGCTACGATCAACCCCATCAGCACCGACCAGATTTGAACGGAACTCGGGAGTGCCGTCGTCAGACTCACAATCTTCGCAAGCAAAATACCGAGGATCACCCCGCAAACTCCTCCGACTAACGCGATCGTGGAGGATTCGATCAGGAATTGCATCCGGATATCGCCCTGCCGCGCGCCAAGAGATTTTCGCAAGCCAATCTCGCGCGTCCGCTCGGTCACCGAGACGAGCATGATATTCATGATCACGATTCCGCCCACGATCAGCGAAATGGACGCAATCCCGATCGTCACGCCAAAGAATGTGCCGCTGATACTGCTCCAAATCGAAAGGAACGACGCGTTGGTTTCCATCGCGAAATCGTCTTTATCGGCATACTTCAAATGACGGCGCCCGCGCAAAATCATTCGCACCTCGTCCATCGTCCGATCCAGTGCCTTGGTGCCGGCCGCTTTCACCCACAAACGGACCGAATCGTCCCGCGCGTACATGGCCTCATAGGTGGTCAGCGGCATGATCACCCAGTTGTCTTGCGACTGCCCCATCACCGATCCGCGCTTTTTCGCCACGCCGATGATTTCGCATGTGCCCGTATCCACGCGTATTTGCTTGCCGATAGGGTTCGATCCGGGCAGCAGTTTATCCACGACGTCGTATCCGACGTCGCAGACCGGAGCGGAGCGCTCCACGTCGAGGCGCGTAAAGTAGCGCCCCTCCGCGAGTTCGCGGCTCAGAACCTCCGGCATCTCGTGCGTAAATCCGATGATGTTCGAATCGGAAAGATAGTCCGTGCCGTACTTCACCTGCCCGACCTTTTGCAGGTTGGCCGCAACGGCGTCGCAGCTGCGGCAGGCGTCGCGGACAGCCTCATAGTCGTCGAAGTGGAATTTCCGGCGCTTCTGCGCGTCTGCCCATTGATCGACGCTGGTGATGATCGAGGGCGAGCGATTGATCATGAAGACATCCGCACCCAGGCCGACAACTTTTTCAGCCACGTAGCGGTTCAGCCCGCTCACCAGGCTGACGACCGCGATCACCGACGTCACGCCGATCACGACGCCCAGCAGCGTCAGCACGCTGCGCATCTTGTGTGCCCAGAGGCTCGCCGTGGCGATCCGTACGGCCTCGCCCATAGACATGGAGGTTTTGCCGGCCATTTTTCCTGCCAATGTTTTGCCTGTCCGCTCGCTCTATTATACGCGCTGGGAGCATCGGAAGTTGCACTCGGCAAGCGCATGGATACGCGAACGTGGCTTGAGTAGAGTGATTTCAGCTACGGGCAGGGATCACAGCGATTAGCGAAAAAATGGGGAGCCTCGCGGCTCCCCATCATAAACATCAGCCCACCCCAGAAACGGTCTTAGAATTTGAGCTGGAGTGAGAACTGCCCGAATCGGCGCTCATCGTGGTTGCCGCCGAGTGCTGAGTTGCCGAGGCCGCCCTTCTCCTCGAGAACCTGAAGCCCGGTGGTGGTCGGTGCCGTGTAGTAATCTCCTCCCGGGTTGACATAGAGGTTATGGTGATTGAACACGTTGAACCCCTCGGCGCGGAACTCCAACCCGAACCTTTCGGTCAGTTTGAAGGTCTTGCTGATCGCGAGATCGTCGTTCCAAGCACCCGGCCCGCGGAATATGTTTCTACGGGTCATGTTGGACGGGAACGGTCCGAAATCAGAAATACCCAGAGTCGGGTTAAGCGGGCCAATAGGCGCGGGAGCCGGAACGGTCAGCGCCGTATACAAGTTGGGCGAGCCGGGCACAGGTACCGGCGTTCCCGTCTGGAAATCCGTAATCGGGGTAGCAGGTGTCAGACGCGGAATCGTGTAGAAGTTAACCAGGTAGCTTTCATCGTAGATGGAAAACGGAATTCCAGTGCGGGCCGTCAATATGCTCGCGACGCTCCAGCCGCTCAGCGCCTCCCGCTCCATACCATTTCCGTTCTTGAACCCGGGTATCTGCCAGATCGGCGATATCACGATGCGGTGACGTACGTCGAAATCCGAGCTTCCCCAGTCAAGTTTGGGATTTAGAAAGTTGGTATAGCCGAGAGAGCCCTGCGCCAAGTCGTCGGAGAATGTTGTACTGAGGTCGTCCAGCGAATGCGAGTACGTGTAGTTCGCAATCAGTGAAAGACCGGTGTGGCGCCAATCCTGCGTCTGGAGCTTAAGGTTTAGGGCGTTATACGCGCTGGAGCCATAGCTGCCACGATCGTTGATAGCCGCATACTGCGAGTTCGGGCGTGTGTAGCACGCGTTGGTCATGCCGGTTGGATCACCGGGATCTGCGAAAGGGCACTGCTGGCCAGGAGCGCCAACCGTTGTCGTCACCAACGGCGCGCCGAGATATTCTTGCGCGGCGCCGATCAGGTTGATGTTGTTGAGGTCATAAAGATGAATCGCGTGAGCCCCGCTGTAAGAAACTTCAAGAATCGTACGGGGGGCCAGTTCTCGCTGCAAGGCCAGGCTCCAGAATTGCGTTTGGGCTACGTTGATTGTGTCGCCGTCATCGCGCAATTCGACGGGAGTAAGCGGGCTCGACGGGCCCGGGAGACCCAACGGCCCGAGGTCGTTGTTCGTAACAAAATACGGACAGTTCACGCCGATACTGCCGCTGGAGTTTGCGCTGCAGTTGTCGCTGAGTACCGCGCTCGCCGGCGGATTGAAGCTGGCGTTATAGGTCACATTGCCGAAGTTGCGTTCGTAGCTGATCCCAATACCGCCGCGCAAGCTGGTCTTGCCGTCTCCGAAAACATCCAACGCAAATCCCACGCGCGGAGCCAAAGTACCCCATCGCGGTTTCCAGAATTCGCCAATCGGACTTTGGCTGGTCAGAGCGACTTCGCCGTCAGCTACGTTTTCCGGATAACCGCCCGCGCCCGGGTAAAAATTGGAGTCTAGGTTCGCGTGGTTGTTATGCTGCACACCGAAGTGCTCGTAGCGCAGGGCGTAGTTCAGTGTCAGCCGGTGAGTAAGCCTGAAACTGTCCCCCGCATACATCGCCCAGTCTTTGTAGCGATAGCTGCGCGCGGGATCGGCCGCCGGGAGTGGAGGCGTAACGCTGCAGGCAGCCGTCACAATCTCATTCCCGTAAATATCTGTAGCGCACGGCAATACGCCTTCGGCATTCACGCGGGCTTGGAATTGGAGAATCGGACTCGCAAAGACACCGCCATCCATGTCGCCACCGGCATTCACGAGGCTGTTCATTGCCGGACCAAGGGCCGAACCGAGCACCTCATTGGCTTGATAGTATGCGCCATAAGCCACGTTTAACTGAATATAGGTGAATGTGCCGCCGAAATGCATGGTATGCCGGCCCTTCGTCCATGTCAGGTCCTGCGACAACTGCAATGTGTTTTGCGGCCCCCCAAACGGCAGGCCGCCTGAACCTTCCGCGGTGTTCTCCATCCCCGGCAGTTGAATCACATTGCCGGTGACGTTATCAATCTGTTCCTGGTAGCTGCTCGTGCTGAGGTACAGGTTCGGGGTCTGCGTCAACGCCGTGTCAAAACTGCTTGCAGTGTTGTAGCGCGTAAAACTGACCTTGCTGGAACTGAGCAGATTACTTGAGAACGTGTGGTTCAGTGAAAACAGCGCGCTGTTGTCAAGACTCGTGGCGCCAACGTTGTACTGAGGATAGGGGCTATAGAAGAGGGAGCCTGCCATATCGTTTTCGCTGTAACGGGCAAAACGGAAGAACATTTGCGTCTTGTCGGTGAGGTTGTAATCTACGCGGCCCAAGAGGTCGTAGGTATTTTGCGGAAGGCCGCCGCCTGCATCGAATGGAGCGTTGAAGTTGACCACGTCGAACACGGGCTGCGTCGGCGAAACGGGCGTTATGCCGTTGATCAATGGAAAAGCCTCGCCGAAATCGGCGTTCGCCCCCAACTGCGCCGCGGTGACAACGGTGCCGGAGGGGCTGCGAGAGCCCGTTCCAAACTTCGTAAAATAGGTCTGCATGTTGCTCGGCAGCAAGCTGATAAAGGACGGGTCGAGGACTTCCTCAGTCTGGGACGAGTTGCTCCGCACGCGTACAAATTCCTCTGAAAAGAAAACGAAGAGTTTGTTCTTGATAATCGGAGCGCCCGCGTCGTATCCAAATTGATTGCGGGCGTAGACGCCTTTCGGAACATCGTTCGCATTATTGCCGAAAGTATTGGCTGTATACGCAGAAAGCCGGTTGAACTCAAACGCATCTCCATGGATGTTGTTTGTCCCACTCTTCGACCCAACATTCACGATGCCGCCTGACGCGCGACCGTACTCCGGGCCAAAGTTGCTTGTAATGATGCTAAACTCCTGAATCGAATTAACCGGGACGGGCTGCCCGGCAACATCGCTGAAGACGCCTACGTTTTCTACACCGTCCAGAAGGATCTCCGTGCCAGTTTCCCGCTGCCCGTTGATGGAGAAGCCTACGCCGTAACCGGTGATGCTCTGGCCGACGGTGGTGACGGGATTGGGAGCGCCGCCGTTGCTGGTAATATCGCCACTGCTGACATTGCCCGATAGAGCGACAAAATCGTAAGGGTCGCGATTCAAGCTGGGGAGTTGCGCCATCTGGGTGGTATCTATCAACTGCGAAAGTTCTTGCGATTGCGTGTTCACCGCCGTTCCGCCTTCGCCAACTACTTCCACCACCGTCGTCTGCCCGGACACATTTAGCTGCGCGTCCACGGTCAACTTGCCGCCGACCGTGACCTCAGCCCGCGCCTTGAATGCCGCGAAGTTTCCGCTCGTCACTGTAATGTCATACAAACCCGGAATAAGTCCCGGAACTACGTACTGTCCGGTGGCTCCCGTCTGTACGGTCCGTTCAGCACCGGTCGCGCTGTTCTTCGCTGTTACAGTCGCGCCGGGGATCACCGCCCCCGTCTTGTCCACCACGGTACCGGAGATCGTTCCTGAATCCCCTTGCGACCAAGCAGGTTGAACCGTCAGCACAACGGCTGCTACCAGCGTAAGTATGACCAAAAGTGTGTACTTCATCGCCCGCCTCCTTGGACTAGCCTGCGCCGGACTTCCTGGACCGGCTGAGACAACTCACCCCATTCCAAAAAACATTCGGTGATCGGCTCATGGCAAGTTAATACCCATTAATGATTCGAAATAAAATTATTAGAATCAATCACATACTGCTTTACGTAAAACTGCATACACCATCCAATATTGTTTAGCATATATGAAAATTAGGACTGATCCGTATTTCTGGCTCGATCGTCGCTAAGCTGTGACCGGAGGCGGCTTTCTGGAGGGGAGTAACCGAGTACGAGGGGGTGGCATCAAACCTTTTCTAGCCTGAAATGGTGCCAGAAGCTGTTCGGTTGCGAATTTCGTGTCCGACCGCGACACGAGACGCCAAAGCTGCCTCAGTTGGGCGCGCTTCCAAAATCCAACGAATCCCAAGGAGGACGTTTTCATGCTTCGTAAACTGTCTTTATTGGCCGGACTGGTTTTGCTGACATCGCTCGCGGTGAACGCACAAGGCTTCAGCGACAAGGTCGAACTATTCGGCGGCTATTCCTACCTGCGAACAACCTCGCCTTCCTTCAATCTAAACGGGTGGGAACTCTCCGGCCAATACAAGGTGACCGATTGGCTGGGCGGCGTAGCAGACTTCGACGGCCACTATGGCTCGCCCAATGGCTTCAGCTCTTCCCTGCATACGTTCCTGTTCGGGCCGCAGGTTTCCTGGCCGGCACGTGTTTCGCCGTTTGCCCACGCGCTTTTGGGGGGCGCTCACATCAGCTCGGGCGGCTTCTCTGACACGGCGTTTGCGATGGGAGTCGGCGGAGGAATTGACGCTAGGCTGGTGCATGGCGTTTACTGGCGAGTCTTCCAGGGCGATTACGTTCCCACGTTCTTTGGTAGCGCCCGCGAAGATAACGTACGACTCTCGACGGGAATCGTGTTCCGGTTCTAGGCACGAAATACATTCCGCTCGACCGGAGCGGCTCGCGTTTCAATAGCGATCGCCCAGCCGCTCCTGAGCATTCCCACACTCCGGGATTTTCACCCCGTTCCCGGGACTCAGTCCAAGACAAAGTTCACGGTTATCTGGGTCTCGACCTCAACGGCTTGCCCATTCAGCATCGTCGGCCGGTAGCGCCACTGCCGCACAGCCTGGCGTGCAGCCTCCGCGAGGATGGGATTCCCGCTCAGCACCTCGATCTCGTGCACCTCGCCGTCGGTGCCGATCACGGCTCGCAGAAGCACGCTGCCGGAGAGATGTATCGTCTTCGCAATTCTCGGGTAGTCGGGCTCGACGCGATGAATTAGCGACGCGTCCATCACGCCCAAACTGAGCATGCTAGGTTTGCGTGCCGGCTCAGGGCGGGCAAGTGCGATTGTGGGGCCGCTGTCGCCCCCGCCCGCAATCCACGCGGTCGAGCCGGGCTCCGCGGATAGGTCCTCCCCGTATCGATCAACTCCGGGCGGCTCCCGATCAGCGTTGGTGGCGACATGCGAAGCAATGACGGGCGGCTGAAACACGGGTCGGTCGGTGACATTTCGCCGACTCGACACAGACTGATCGATCTGGTGGTGAGTGATCGGGCGAGGATCTCGTTCGCCATGATATGGCCGAACGGGTGTCAAAACCAGTTGTGGCGGCAGAATACCCAGAGTAGCCAGCGGCCACAGTAGCAACCCGGCGATCACGACGGCCTCGAGAGAAAGCGACGCCACCAGCGCCTTTCCGCGAAGCCTCCGAGCACCTCCATTTGCGGCAAAATCGATCATGCACTTAGAAAGGTCACTCATGAACACACCTCCAGCGTTCGATTGGGCACGCTTCGAACTGCTCTTCGGGCACCCGGCACTGACACGGTAAATCAGACGCCGATTGCGGCCGGTGATGGGAGCTCGCGCGATCTCTGTATCGCATAGACACCGCTCGGGTCCGCTGGTTCCCGGACTTGGCAACATTGGATCCCAGAGAGTCTGTAAGATAATGTAAATAAGCTAGTTGCTTGAAATCGTAAAAGAGTGCATCACTCTGCGGGCTCTGTGCGTCTAAGGTTTTGTAGGCGCCCCGATTGGGGGCTTTATAAAGGGGTCATTATGAGTCGCTCTTCTAGTGAGACAGTGGGCGTTCGCTATACGGGCTGGGCCGCGCTAAATCGCGACCCTCTTGAAGATACCGTTGAGTACACCTGCCCGCACTGCGGGACGCGGGGAACCAAGGCGGCTCGCCGGCCGCGGTCTGAGTATCATTTCACCGACGGGTTCGTACAGGACCTGCAGGGCGAGATGAGCCGATGCGCGGGCTGCAAGCGGTCGCTGCGGGTTTCTCCCGTTGTGCTGTTGCACGACCGGGTTGAACAGCGGCGGTTCAACGCCGTGTTTCTGGCGGACTCGGAAATCTACAAGAACTAAGCCTCGCCAAAGATTCCGGACTTCGGGACGCCTTCTGCACCTGTGTCTGTAGTGCGCGGCGCGTTGCTTTGGCAAACGATTGCGTCCTAGACCGCCTCGGGCGCCAGGTGATGCTTTTCCATTTCGGTACGGACGTGGTTGAACGCTTCATCCACCGTGTCGGCGAACTGAAGCATTTTGTACTCGCGTTCGTTGACGGTTCCGGTGCGCACCATGTGCCGCCAGTCAATCACCTTGTGCCAATATTTTCGCCCGTAAATCAGAATCAGGTGGTGCGACGATATTTTCTTGGTCTGCAGCAGCGTGAGCACTTCCCACAATTCGTCCATCGTACCAAAACCGCCCGGGAAAACGATCAGCGCCTTGGCCATCTGCGCGAACCACAATTTGCGCATGAAAAAATAGTGGAAACAAAAATTGAGATCGGGGCTGATGTACGGATTTGGGCGCTGCTCGTGCGGCAGTTGAATGCTTAATCCCATGGATGAGCCGCCCGCTTCGGCCGCCCCGCGGTTCGCCGCTTCCATAATTCCGGGACCGCCGCCCGAGCAGATGACGAAGCGCTTCGGCCGCACCCCAAGCGTCATGGACCAGGACGTGATCCGCCGCGAGAGTTCGCGCGCCTCTTCGTAATAGCGCGACATTCCCACGATGGATTTCGCAGCGATTAGTTTCGTGCGCCAATCGCCGGTGCGGCGACCGCGCGCGGCGCGCCTCAATTTCTGAAGCTGCGCGAGGGCGCGATCGCGCGGCTGAATGCGCGCTGAGCCGAACATCACGATCGTGTCTGCTACGTTCGCCAGCCGAATGCGGTTGATTGGGTCGATGTACTCCGCCAGGATCCGCAGCGGCCTGGCCGGAAGACTCTCCATGAATTCCGGATCCTCATAGGCCAGCTTGGACATCGGCAAATGACCGAAACGCTTCATGACTCCCCCTCGCAAGTTGTGCAGAAAGCATTCTAGCCTGCGTTTCGCCGGCAACGCGCTCAGATCGTGAGCGAGCGTCCGATCGTGTAACGGTCCCAAAATGCGCCGTTGCCGGCGCCGATCAAGTTCAGTCGCGCGGAGGATGCTGGCCAACAGTACAGGAGAAGATCATCAAAAAGTCTAGTACCCCCGAGGAGGGGTATAGAACTGGACCCAGGGACAGCACCGGGAAACTTACGAAGCGCTGCGAGCGGATCCAGCGGGCCTGGAATCTTCGGTGAGAAGTTCGCGAGCGGTGAAAATCGAGCGGTACTTGTATTTCGTGCGCAGCATTTCGGAGCCGCCCTCTTCGCGATCGACCAAGCTGATGACCGCGACTACTTCGCAGCCTTCGCGCTCGGCGGCTTCGATCGCTTCCGCGGTGGAGCCTCCCGTGGTGCAGACTTCATCCACGATCACGACTTTCTTGCCGCGCGGATTTTCCATTCCTTCGAGTTGCTTCTGGCGTCCGTGCTCTTTCGCCTTTTTGCGAACGAGAAAGCCGGGCAGCGGCCTTTTCTCGATCGCGCTCACCACTCCGGCCGCGGTGACCAATGGATCGGCGCCCATGCTCAGGCCGCCAATCGCGTCCGGTTTCACGCCCAGTTCATCGAGCATCTCCAGGATGCAGTACCCAGTCAGCAACGCGCCTTCGGGATCGAGCGTCGTCAGCTTGCAATCCATGTAGTAGTTGCTCTTTTTGCCCGAGGAAAGCGTGAATTCGCCGCGCACAAGCGATTTCGTGCGCAGCAAGTTCGCGAGCTTTTCCCGATGACTCATCTACTTCTTCTCCGGTTCAGCGGCGGGCTCTTCTTCCAGGATTGCGGCGGCAGCGGCGATGCGGTCGCCCTCATCGAGGCGCAACAGGCGAACGCCTTGCGTCGAGCGGCCGGCTTCGCGAATTTCGCCGGAGTGCACGCGAATCACCTTGCCGTGGCCGGTGATAATCATGACGTCGGAATCCTCACGCACCTGGAGCGCCGCGACGACCGGACCGTTGCGGTCGGTTGATTTCAAGTTGATCACGCCCTTGCCGCCGCGCGAGGTGACGCGGTATTCGGCGAGGGGCGTGCGCTTGCCGTAGCCCTTTTCGGCAACGGTCAGCATGAGGGACGTGAGCGAATCGCGAATCTGATCGCTTTCGAGTTCGTCGAGGTCCTGCGTCTCTTTCTTGTATTCCTTCTGGATGATTCCGAAATCCACTTGAGCGGCGTCCATCGAGACTACGAAGTCACCCTTCGCCAGATCCATGCCGTTGACGCCGCCCGCCGCGCGGCCCATGGAGCGAACCTCCGTTTCGCGGAAGAGAATCGCCTGGCCATCGTGGCTCGCGAGGAAAACCATCTGCTTGCCGTCGGTGAGCTTCGCTCCGACCAGCTCGTCATTGGAATCGAGGCTGATGGCGATGATTCCGGAGGGCCGCGGGTTGGAAAATTCAACCAACTCGGATTTCTTCACGGTGCCGTTCTTGGTGGCTAGGAAGACATAGCGTCCGGTCTCTTCGAGACTGCGCGCGGGAACGATGGCCTTCAGAGTTTCGCCCTCCTGGAAGCGGACGAGATTGTTGATCGCTTTGCCGCGCGTGGCTGCCGCAGCCTCGGGAATCTCATAAACCTTGAGCCAGTAGACGCGGCCCTTGGACGTAAACAGCAGAATGTAGCTGTGCGCCGAGGCCACGAAGAAGTGCGCGACGAAATCATCGTCACGCGTTTTCGCGCCGATGCGGCCCTTGCCGCCGCGCGATTGATGCCGGTAGGTCTCAACCGACGTGCGCTTCACGTAGCCCGCGTGGCTGACCGTGATGGCCATTTCCTCGTCTTTGATCAGGTCTTCGAGCTTGATTTCCTCAACGCGGTCCACGATCTGCGTGCGGCGGTCGTCGCCATAGGATTTCAGCACTTCGCGCAACTCGGCGACGATAACGCCCTTGAGCTTCTTTTCGCTTGCGAGGATGGATTCGAGCTCGGCGATGCGTTCGCGGATCTGCGCGAGTTCCTTGAGGATTTCATCGACGGAGAGCTGCGTCAGGCGGTGCAGTTGCAATTCGAGAATCGCGTCAATCTGGGTGTAGCTGAGGCCCAGGCCTTCGCCGGAACTCGCGGCGGTGATTCCGTATTTCTTGGCGTCGAGCTTGATGCCCTTGACGGCGGTTTCCCTGCTGCCGACCATGACGCGCACGGATTTGTTCTGGAAGAATTCGTGCAAATTCTCGCGGGCGTTCGCGCGGCTGGACGATCCGCGGATAATCTTGATGACGTCGTCAATGTTGTCGAGAGCGATGTGGTAGCCGAGCAGGATGTGCTCGCGCTCCCGCGCCTTGCGCAGCTCGTACTGCGTGCGCCGGCGGACCACATCCACGCGATGCTCGATGAACAGGCGCAGCAATTCGAGCAGGCCCAACTCGCGCGGCTGCCCGGCGACAATGGCGAGCAGGATCATGCCGAATGATTCCTGCATCTGCGTCTGCTTGAACAAGTGCGCGAGAATGATTTGCGGCTCTTCGTCGCGCTTTGTTTCGATCACGATGCGCATGCCATCGCGGTCGCTTTCGTCACGGATGTCGGCGATGCCTTCGATCTTCTTATTCTGAATCAGCTCGGCAATGTGCTCGATCAGCCGCGCCTTGTTCACCTGATAGGGCAGTTCGGTGACGACGATGTCCTGACGGTCCTTGCCGCGCTGCTCGATGGCGGCCTTGGCACGCACCTGGAACGATCCGCGGCCGGTGGTATACGCCTGCTCGATTCCCTGGCGGCCGTAGATATAGCCGCCGGTCGGGAAATCCGGGCCAGGGACAAGCTTCATCACTTTTTTCAGGTTCGCGTCCGGCTCGTCAATCAGCAGGATTGCGGCCTCCACAATCTCCTTCAGATTGTGTGGCGGAATGTTCGTCGCCATGCCCACGGCGATTCCGGAAGAGCCGTTGACGAGCAGGCTGGGAATGCGGGTGGGGAGGACGAGAGGCTCGTGCTCGCTCTCATCGAAGTTGGGAATGAAATCAACGGTTTCCTTTTCAATGTCCGCGAGCATTTCCTCGGCGATTTTCGAAAGGCGTGCTTCGGTATAGCGCATCGCCGCCGGCGGATCGCCGTCCACGGAGCCGAAGTTTCCCTGTCCGTCCACCAGCGGGTAGCGCATGTTGAAATCCTGCGCCATGCGCACCAGCGCGTCGTATACCGGCGAATCGCCGTGGGGATGGAATTTGCCGAGGACTTCACCGACGATCTTCGCGCACTTGCGGTAGGACTTGGTCGAGGTGAGGCCCAGCTCGTACATGCCGAACAGGATGCGGCGGTGGACAGGCTTCAGTCCGTCGCGCACGTCGGGCAGGGCGCGCCCGATGATTACGCTCATGGCGTAATCGAGGTACGACTTCTTCATTTCCGATTCGATATCAACCGGTGTCAGTACTTGGTTCTGATTTGGATCGTCCGCCATGAAGTCCCCTCAGTAAAAGTACGGCTGGTCAATCGCGCTATTTTGCGGCCGGGTCATATTTCACGGCGCAGGCCAGATTTCCTTCCGTATCCAGAAACTTGACGATCCAGCAGACGCCCGGGATCGCCGTTTTGGGCATGACGATTTTGCCGCCGTTGGCTTCGATGGCGCGAGCGGCGGCGTCCACGTCGTCGACGTAGATCGAGCATTCAAAACCGATCATTGACTGCGGCGCGGAATTGAATTTGCGCGACTGGATGGCGCCGAGCGGCGCGAGCAAGTTGCCCGACGCGTCCGTGATCTGGCAGAAGTCGGTCATCGGGCCGCCGTAGCCCTGGAACGACCAGCCGAAAACGCCGCCATAGAATTTTCGGGCGCGCTCGAGATCGTCGGCGTGAATCGCGAAGTGCGCCAATTGATTGCTCATTGAGCCATCCTCATTTTAGGGAATCGTTGTACGAATGCCGGGCCCAGCCGAGGTAACGAGCATTCCCGCCATTCGCGTCGTCAAGTTTCTCAAGCATTTGCGGGAGCAAGTCGCCGTAATCGGGCGTTCGCAAGGCGATCGACATGCTCGCGACACCCGAGCCGCTCAATCCCTCGTAGGCCATGGCAAGAAAATTGCGGCTTGACTGCTCGACCTTCTTAGCCTTTTGCTCCGCGCGATCACCGTCGCCAGGACTGCTCAGTTCGTACATCATCAGCGTGACGCGGGGCACTGCGGTGAGCAGCATCCTGCGCTCGGCGAGCGTGCCCTTGAGCAATTTGTTCTGGATGTCGGCATTGACGGTCATCCCGGCTGGCCGCGCAACGGCCCCAACCGCCCGAAAGGCGTCGGCAAGCCCCGGGAGGAATCGCAAATTTCCAGGCCCCTTATTTTCGGGGCGCTGCTGCGGTTCGATGTCGAGATGAATCCCGTCAAAACTCACGTCAGGATGCTTTCGGTTAAACTGCACAATCTCCTCGGCGTGTTGCACAACCGAGTCGCGGTGCTTGCCGGGCTCGTCCGCTTCCGTGCTCGACAGAAGCGCTTCCACACGAATATTCGAATGGTGCAGAACGCCGATCGCGTGAGCGAGCGCTGGTTCTTCGGATTCGAATGATCGCGCCGAGATCGATAGGTACACTTCGTTAATCCCTTCGGCCTTGCAAAAGTCCGTCAATTTTTCGGCCGCGCGAGGCACCTGGAACACATCCGGGCTTTTCCAAACCCACATGCCGTGAACCGGTGCTGCGGCCGCTAGGAAGGCGGTTAGAAGCAAGGCGGCGAACGACATGGCCGCGCGGATTGACCCGTGATAGACCGCGTGTGTCATCTGAAACCAGCCGCCTATTCCTCTCGGTGTATCAGATATCGAGGTTGACCACTTCCAAGGCATTTTCCTCAATAAATTTGCGGCGCTCCTCGACGTTTTCACCCATGAGGGTCGAGAAAATTGTTTCGGCGGCGACGGCGTCCTCCAAGCGCACCTTGAGCAGCGTGCGCGTCTCGGCGTTCATCGTGGTGGCCCAGAGCTGTTCGGGATTCATTTCGCCGAGGCCCTTGAAGCGCGTGATCGTGAAATCTTTTTTCGCATCCTCAAGAACGTAGTTGAGAACGCCGAGCGAATCTTCCTTCACGACTTTGTCGCCATTGTGCGTGATGGTGAACGGCGGCTTGTCGCTTTCATCGATCGCCTGATGCAGCGCGCGCAGGCGTTTGTAGTCCGGTGTGGCCGCCAGCGCCCAATTGATGCGGCGCTCTCCGCCGTTGGTGAGCACGAGCTCGTGCAGGCTATGCTCCTCGTCGTAGGCGAGCTTGGCTTCGAGATTCAGCTTGGCCTTCTCGATGGCTTTCACCAGCTCCTGCAGTTTTTTCTTGTCGGCGAAATCGGCTTTCTTGTCGAGATCGCTTTCGGCGAGCAGCTCGACGAGCTTCGGATCGCGTAGACGGCGCCCGAGCTTCGCGGAGATCTGGTCAAGCTCCTGAATGTTCAGCAGGAATTGAGTGAGGTCGCCACCTTCGAGCGGTTTCCCGGTCTTGCCTTTGACGACGTGTTCTTCCGTGGCGCGCTTCATCAGCTCGCGCGAGAATTCGCGCTCGTCGCGGATGTAACGGTCCATCTTGCCGCGCTTGACGCGATAGAGCGGCGGTTGGGCGATGTAAATGTGCTCCTTCTCGATCAGCTCGCGCATGTGGCGGAAGAAAAATGTGAGCAGAAGCGTGCGAATGTGGCTGCCGTCCACGTCCGCGTCGGTCATCAGGATGACTTTGTGATAGCGCAGCTTGCTCGCATCAAAATCGTCCTTGCCGATGCCGGTGCCCAGCGCGGTGATGATGCAGCGGATTTCCTCATGGCCCAGCATTTTGTCGTAGCGGGCTTTTTCGACGTTGAGGATCTTGCCCTTGAGCGGCAGGATCGCCTGGTAGCGGCGGTCGCGCCCGCCCTTGGCCGAGCCGCCGGCCGATTCTCCCTCAACGATGAATAGCTCGCAGCGCGCGGGATCGCGTTCCTGGCAATCCGCGAGCTTCCCGGGCAGGCCGCTGGAATCGAGCGCGGACTTGCGGCGCGTCAACTCGCGGGCCTTGCGGGCCGCTTCGCGCGCGCGCGCGGCGTCAATGCACTTGCCGATGATTTTCCGCGCGATCGAGGAGTGCTTGTCGAAATATTCGCCGAGCTTTTCGTTAACGAGCGATTCGACCAGGCCTTTGATATCGCTATTGAGCTTGCCTTTGGTCTGGCCTTCAAACTGCGGCTGCGGGAGCTTCACGGAGACGACAGCGACAAGGCCCTCGCGCACGTCGTCTCCATTGATCGAGACTTCGTCCTTCTGCTCCTTGAGCATCCCGAAGGAATTCGCGTAGTAATTGATTGTGCGCGTGAGCGCGGAGCGGAAGCCGGAAAGGTGCGTGCCGCCGTCCACGGTGTTGATCGTGTTGGCGAAGGCGAAAATGTTTTCCGCGTAGCTATCGTTGTATTGCAGCGCGATTTCCATGTCCACCTGCTCGCGCTTGCCCTCCATGTAGATGGGAGAGTCGTGCAGCACGCCCTTGCCACGATTGAGGTGCTTGACGAATTCGGCGATGCCGCCGGTGAATCGAAACTCAGTTTTCTTGTTCGAGCGCTCGTCCTCGAGCGTGATTTTCAGGCCCTTGTTCAGGAAGGCCAGCTCGCGCAGGCGCTGCGAAAGAGTGTCGTAGCTGTAGGTGACGGTGTTGAAGATCGAAGGATCGGCGTGGAAGGTGATCTTCGTGCCTGTTTTTTTCGTTTTGCCCGAAGCCTTGAGCTTCGATGTGGGCACGCCCTTCTCGTACGACTGTTCCCAGACTTCGCCTTCTCGCCAGATCTCCAGGTCCAGCCAGTCGGAAAGCGCGTTGACGACCGAAACGCCGACGCCGTGCAGGCCGCCGGAAACTTTATAGGTGTCGCTATCGAATTTCCCGCCCGCGTGAAGCACGGTCATTACGACTTCGGCGGCCGGTTTCTTTTCCGTCGCGTGCATGTCCACCGGAATGCCGCGGCCGTTGTCAATCACGGTGACGCTGTTGTCGTCGTGCACCATCACGTTGATCTCGTCGCAGTAGCCGGCCATGGCTTCGTCGACCGAGTTGTCGGCAACTTCCCAGACGAGATGGTGAAGTCCCATTTCACCGGTCGAGCCGATGTACATCGCGGGGCGCTTGCGGACGGCTTCGATGCCGCCGAGGACTTTGATCGAGGTCGCGTCGTACTTGTGCCCGACGACCTTGGCGGCCGGCGTCTCTTTGTCAGCCATGAATCGTGCGTCTCCCCTCAGATGGCGAGTGATACTTGGCGAAGCTGTGATTCTCGAGTGGTGCCAGGGAAGGCGGTCGCGCGGAAATGTGCCCGACAGTGCCTTGCCCATTGGTCCCTATCGCTCGAAAAATTTCTATCGAGCCGGGACTCGAAGGGTTTTTCAGGGCTCCATCCCGTCCCGTTCCGAATTCTTCGGGAGGACGCGGCGAAGCCTTTTTCTCCCCGCGGAAAGGGAGCCAATCACTTGCGAACCGCCGTTTTCAGCCACCCGTTCTGGCGCGAACGGGCCCGGCGCCGAGCAAGTTTCGTGCGAACAAAATGCTGTTCGGGAGGAATCTCGAACACACAAATTTTACCGGATACGACCGGAATTCACAAGGCGATTCTCAGACTGTGACGTCTCCATAACCGTCTTAGTATCAATGGATTAAACGGCTTATCCTGGTGTGCAATTCAGGCATCGGCGGCAGGCGGGTTAGCCGTTTGCGGCAAAGCTTTCTCGCGTGATCGCTATCGGTGTCGATAGGCCCGCGGAGTCTGAAAAGCTGGGCGAGTCGCGGGTCCGCGCGTTTCTGGTTCCCTCCGACGCGAACGATGAAGTGATTCGCCGCTGGGATCTGGTGCACCTGCACGGAGCGGTCGACGGCGCGGCCGGCAAGACCGGGTGGATGAATCTTGAGTGTGGATTTCCGCGTGCGCCCGCGACCGCCGCTGGTGCGAGAGGCGTTCGACGGGATGAATTCGGCGAGCCGATCAGGCCAGTTGCGAAAGGAGCGCGCGTCAGATGCGCATGGGCATGACCACGTAGCGGTAGCGGCTGGAGTCCTCGCCGAGGGGGCGGAGCTGGCCGGCGGATTGTTCGTCTTTCAGCTCGAAACTGATTGGGCCATCCGCCGCGGCGGCCAGAAAATCGAGAAGGTACTGCGCGTTGAAGCCGATGGCGATCGTTTCGCCCTTGAATTCTTTTTCGATGACTTCTTTTGCTTCTCCGTACTCGGGGCTCGACGCGGAAATTTCCAGGCCTTCCTTGGCGAGCATGAATTTCACGGCGTGCGAGCGCTGATCGGCCAACTGCGAAACGCGGCGGAGCGCGTCCTGGAGTTCGCCGCGCTCGATGGTGACAGTTTTATTCACGTCGCGTGGCAGCACAGCTTCGTAATTCGGGAATTGGCCGGTGAGTTTGCGACAAGTGAGCAGGCGGCCGCCAAACTGGAAGAAGAGATGGCTTTCATCCTGCCCGAATTCGACGACGGCATCATCGCTCGATTCCGCAGCAAGGCGCTGCACTTCGTTCATGGCTTTCTTGGGGACAAGCACACGAGTCTCGGTGGGGAGTCCATCAAACGTATGATCTGTCTCGACCATTGCCAGACGGTGGCCGTCCGTCGCGACCATCGTGAGCGAACCGGGCTTTACCACGAGCAACGCGCCATTCAGCGTATAGCGCGATTCTTCCAGGGAAATCGCGAATGTGGTCTTGGCGATCACGCTCGCGAGTAGCTTCGCGGGAATCTTTACGAGCGTCTGCGGAAAATCCGGCAGCGCGGGGAAATTATCTTTGGACATGCCGACGAGCTTGTAATTCCGGCGATCGCAGGTGATGTGGACCCAATGATTTTCAAGTAGCTTGAAGCGAATCTCTTCGTCGGGCAGCAGCCGCACCAGCTCGAGAAGTTTCTTGGCCGGGATCGTGCCCGCGCCCTCCTTCTTAATCTTGGCCTCACACGACGTGCGAATACTCAGCTCGAGATCGGTCGCCGTGATCGTGAGGCGATTGCCTTTGGCCTCCACCAGAAGATTCGACAAAATCGGAATCGTCGTCTTGCGCTCGACGACGCCCTGCGTCAGATTCAACTCCTCAAGGAGGTCATACTTCTTTACGCTGAATTCCATCTCTTGTGCAGTCCTTGCGCTGGTTTCTGGGCTCATTGTCGAGTGCGGCTACTGTACTTCTTTTCTTAACTTCTATAAAGATAAGAAAACCGCCGTCACCGCCGCATCTGTGGATTTCCGCAAAAACGATCTAACCTACATTCCAGACGGCGCTTAGGGTACTGCGGGTACTGTGCAAATCTAGGTGCTCCGGTGCAAAAAGGCCGCTGGGGTAGCAACGACCGGGACCTTGCCGCGTCTTGCACAATCCATCCACAACGTAAAAGCGCGGCCGACGAACTTCCTCACACCAACTCTATCCGAATGAGTCTAGTAGCCTGTTGATCGTTTTGTTCAAATCCTTATCCACCTGGCGCAGAGTCTCGATCTTGTTGATCGAGTGCAGGACGGTTGTGTGGTGCTTGCCTCCGAATTGTTTCCCGATTTCGGGAAGCGATGCGGACGTGAGCTGCTTGACGAGGAACATCGCAACCTGGCGCGGGTAGGCAATCACTTTCGAATTGCTGCGAATTTTCAGATCCTGGGCGCGCAGGCCAAAAACTTCACCAACGGCCTTCTGAATCTGCTCGATGGTAACTTTCTTTTCCTGCGTCTCGATAATGGCCTTCAGTACCTGCTGTGCGGTGGGCAGGTTGATCTCCGCGCCCGTGAGCGATGCGTAGGCCATCAGCCGGATCAACGCGCCTTCCAACTCGCGAATATTCGACTTGATGGCACGGGCGATGAATTCGGCCACATCATCGGGGAGGTGCACGCGCTCGTTATCAGCCTGCTTTTGAAGAATGGCAATTTTCGTTTCCAGATCGGGCATCTGGATATCGGCGATCAGTCCCCACTCGAATCGCGAGCGCAAGCGTTCCTCGATGGCGGAGATTTCCTTCGGCGGGCAATCGGACGATATCACGATCTGTTTCTGCTGATCGTAGAGCGCGTTGAACGTGTGAAAAAACTCTTCCTGCGTCCGCTCGGCGCGCGCGATGAACTGAATGTCGTCCACCATCAGCACGTCCATGTTGCGGAAGCGGTCGCGGAAGGCAGGCATCCGCTCGAAGCGAATCGAAGCGATGACTTCGTTCGTGAATTTCTCCGCGCTGATGTAGGTAAGGCGCAGCGCCGGGTTGCGGCGCTTCAGCGTATGACCGATCGCCTGCATCAGGTGCGTCTTGCCGAGTCCCACACCGCCGTAGAGGAAAAGCGGGTTGTAGGATTTCGAAGGTTGTTCGGCCACGGCGACGGCCGCGGCGTGCGCAAACTGGTTGGACGAACCAACGATGAACTTGTCGAATGTGTAGCGCGGGTTGAGCTGGTTACTGGACGAGTCGAAATCCAACTTCGCCTGGGGAGACACTACGGGATTCGCGGCGATGGGGTCTGCTTCGACGCAGACAAATTCGAGCGCGAGTCCCGGCCGGCCGATCTCGACCAGCACCGCTTGCAGCAGTTCGCCGTAGGTCTCCGTCAGCCGCTTGCAGAACAGGCGTGTGGGAACGCGGACGACGAGAAGGTTTTCGTCTGACCGTTCCTGCCGCGTGGGTCGAAACCAGGTGGCGTAACTATGAGGATTTACGCGCCGCTCCGCATGTTGAAGTATCTTGTCCCAGAGATTCATCTAGAAAATCAGCCCTCGCGCAATTTCCACCGATGTGGAAATGCTGTGGAAACCCTCTCTCCCTGCAAGAGAGGCTCTTGATGGTCTAGCCTTTCAGGCTCAACGCAGCGAAATCGCGCCCCGCGCCCGCCGCATTGGTTTCGTGTTGGTGAATGATTTCAAATTGTGTCAGTGAGGCGAGCCGGGATTCTGCCTAAACGCAACGCGATGAGCAAGAGAAAATTTCACGAACTCGAGTCGCCCGCTCCACATATGATTCACAGTTTTTCCACAGCCTCATTTCACCCGGGAATTTTTAAGAAATACCGATTGGAGCGCACGGAATAGGCCTGCCAGCCGAGTGGATTTCGAAAATTTCCACGCGATTTTCCACAGGCGCCATTTCAACAAGCGCCGTCTTGCTCTCTATTGCGACGATGCTGGAGATTGTCTTTCAGGCAGAACGAAGTCGAAAATTCCCAGCGTGTCGCTGGCGATCAGAAGGCGGTCCCGCTCCACGAGAATCGCGCTGGCCTCAATCGGCAGGCCATCTTTCGTGGAAGTTCGATACGCGGCGCGGCGGTTTCCGTCTTTGTCGAAATGCACAAGCTCGTCGCCGATGGCAAACCACACCTCTTGTGTGACCGGATCAGTCCCGAGCGCGCGGATGGCGGGTTTGATCGAGGACGGCACGTCGCCCTGCTCGATGGTGATCGTGGTCCAGCGCTTCGCCTCCGCCTGTGGCGTGAAATCGGATGAGGGCAGAGTAGCTTCGTAGGAGGCGTAGCCAAAGCGGTCGTACCGGCGGAGGGTCAGGTCGGGCATGTCGCTGAAGACAAAGTAGATATGGCCAGCAGAATCGCCATAGATCCGTCCGGGACTCAGGGGTTTGTTTCGGCTGGCTCCGGCCGCTTCGCCGGGAAGCTCGCCAAAGCTGCGGGCCAAATTTCCTTGCGCGTCGTAAACATTGACCAGTTGCGCGCTGCGCAGACCGGCGACCGCGAATTCTCCTCCCGGAAGCGCGACGATGGACATCGGTGCCGCGACGGAAACGGTGGTATCGAGTGAACCATCGGGTTCGAAAATTTCTACGGCGTTCGCCCCGCGATCCGCAACGAAGAGGCGGCCTTTTGAGTCCACGTCAATATCCTGCGCGTACACAATTTTCGCGCCCCGCGAATTCGCATTGGGAATGTGGCCGATGCGCTTGCCGTCCGCCTGATAAATCGAGATGACCTTCGCGGGATCGGCAAGCACGTAGTAGCGCCCGGCGGAATCGCTTTTGATCGCTACGACGCCGGGACCGATTTCGGGAAACACTCGCGAGCGTGCGAGCAAGTCCCTGGAAAAGTCCTGATCTTGATTCGGAACGGGCGCGGCGGCGCGCGAAAAATTCCATCCAGCGGCAACCACAACCAGAATGACGACGCAGACGCCGATTTGTAGGTGGCGGAACATGGACCGGGCAATCTTATCCGCTACAAATGGCAAGGATGCCAGCTTGCACGGGAATGTTGCTTGCGTGCAACCTGGCCGAAAGGACGGTCAATCGAGACGAAAGTTTAGGCGATCGATCGAACGCGCATGACCGGTGGATTCGTCCACATCAAGGAGCACGGAGTTCATCTGGATGTCGCCCTGGGCGACCACGAAGCGCGAAGGCATCGTGTTGTCAAAAAAGTGTTCCAGGATGCCCTGCTTTTCCATGCCAATGACGGAATCGTGCGGTCCCGTCATGCCGACATCGGTGATGTAGGCGGTTCCTCCGGGCAGAACGTGAAAATCGGCAGTGGGCACGTGCGTGTGGGTGCCGAGCACCGCGGAAACTTTTCCGTCCAGATACCATCCCATGGCGATCTTTTCCGAAGTGGCCTCGGCGTGGATGTCCACGACGACCACTTTGACGTCCGTCGGAATTTTGCCGAGCTCGCGCGTGGCCACGAGAAACGGATCGTCAATGGGTGTCATGAAGGTGCGCCCCTGCAAATCCAGGACCGCGTAGCCCACGCCGTTTTTCGCGGTCCCCACGTAGAGACCGCTGCCGGGCGAAACGCTCGGGAAATTGGCCGGGCGCAGCAGGCGCGGTTGCGTTGGAAAATATTCAATAATCTCCCGCCGCTTCCAAATGTGGTTTCCGCTGGTGAGAACGTCGGCACCGGCGGCGAAAAACTCCTCGGCGATCCGGGGCGTGACGCCAAATCCGGACGCGGAATTCTCACAATTAATGATGCAGAGGTCTATTTCGCGTTGCTCGAGGATGTCCGCGAGCCGGTCGTGAACAATCCTGCGGCCCGGCGAACCTACGATGTCACCAACGAATAGGATTTTCAGATCAGAACCTTTCCTCCGGCAAAAAATGGAAGCCTTCCACTCACCTGGTTGGCTTCCTCATCCTAATGCTGGTGAGCTCCCTCGCTCACGCTGCAGGCGAGCCCTTCGGTCGCGATGCTCCTCGAGGGTCCCATGCTGATCGCCTTGGGAGGAGCGGTCCACTGGGCCGTGCGCTGCTAGGCCCTGAACCCCACAAATAGGTGGGTGCCCTGCGCCTGCTTTCAGGCTTTTCACCGACCGGCAAGCCGGCGCGGGAAATGCACAAGGGCAGGACGACGCGGACTCCCTGGGATCCAGTGTTGGTTCAATAGGCTTTCGCAACGTCACCTGCTTTGCAGGCCATCTCCGCGGAATATTGTAGCAGGAAACTTCGGCGCCAGTTTTGAGGCCTCAGCCGGATTACGCGAGTCGAGAAATCGCGCGGATCACCGCCTGGGGTTTCTCGAACGCCACCACGTGTCCGGCTTCCGGCACCATGACTAATTCGGAACCGGCGATTCCCCGCTGAAAGGGCTGCGCATATACGGGCGGAATCAGCCGGTCGCTTTCGCCCCAGATTAGAATCGTCCTGGCCTTGATGCGATAGAGCCGCGAGGCAAGTCCGCGGTCTGGGATGGGGAACATGATTTTGCCCGCGGCGCCGAGCTGCCGCGCCGCCTGTACCAGAAAGCCCTGCAAGAATTTGGGGTCGTTCATTTCCATGCCCGCGGACATGATTTTTGCACCGGCGGCCGCGTCATGGAAAAGATAAGGAGGCAGCTGGTAGGGCAGCAATGAAAAAATGTCAGGGATCGGATGCTCGTCAAGCCACAAGCCCGCCGGTGCGATCAAGGCGAGGCGCGAGACGTCACCGGGAACGACCGCCGCCATTTCGCTTGCGATCATCCCTCCCATCGAGAAGCCCACGAGAACGGGATCCTTCACCCCGAGCGCCGCAACCACGTCCCAGGTGTGCAGGGTAAAGTCGAGCATGTCGCGAAGCTCGGAGCACTCTTCGCTATCGCCGTAACCGGGAATCAGAGGCGCATAGACATGAAATTTTTCCGAAAGCGCGGCCAGAAAACGCTGATCGAAATCGAGTCCGCCAGCGCCATGTAGGAACACCAGTGGCTGACCCTGGCCGCCCTCGTAGTAGCGGACGGGTACGTGCGGAGTCTGGATGGTCTTCAGTTGCATTGGACGGCTCGTTAGGCCTCGGCTGCGGCCACAGCTGCCGCCCGTAAGTCAGTTTGCGTCGGCAACGCACCCGGCGATACACGATCTGCCATCGGCTGGCACCAAAAGCGCTTGTCGCCCGCGTGGTCGGGAAAAATATTCCGAAGCTTGGGCATCACCTTTTCAGCGAACAAGCGCGTCGAGTACATGGATTTTTCCTTGGGCATATCACCGATGTGCATCAAACAGAAGACGTTGCCAACGTGTAAACCTTTGATCATTTCTTCCATACGCTGGCGTACGGTCTCAGGACTTCCGGCGATGATATAGCCGCCCTCGACCATCTCTTTCCAGCTGAGCTCTGGAAATAGCCCGCCTTTTGGGGGAGCGTATTGCGAGAGCACCCCTTTTTGAATCGTCTTAATTGTGCGATAGCCGGGTGCGTCGGCGAAACCCGGAAAGACGTGCAAGCAGCGGTTGTAGAAATAGCTGACGTGTTTGGCATAGAGGCGCTCGGCCTCATCGTCCGTGTCGGCGACGCAAATCGTCTGGGCAAAGCCGGCACGATAGGGTGACGTATCGGGCGTGTTGCGCTCGGTGACGCGGTCCCAGTAGCTTTGCATGAGTTGCTTCCCGCGCATGTAGCCACCAAAGCTCAGATAGGAATAGGAGTACGTGTTTTCGAGGCAGAAGTCGAAAGTTTCGATCGAGCCGCCGCCCGGAATATGAATGGGCGGTCGCGGCTGCTGGATCGGTCGCGGCCAGAGGTTCACGTGACGCAGCTTGGTGTAACGGCCGTTGAAGGCGAACGGCGTGCGCTCGCCCCAGGCCCGCAGGATTAGTTCGTTGGCCTCGCGATATTTCTCGCGCGTGAGCGCGGGGATCTGGCCGTAGCAAAAATTCGTGTCCATCGAAGTGCCCACCGGAAATCCGGCCACCAAGCGGCCTCCGGAAATGCAATCCAGCATGGCGAATTCCTCGGCGACGCGCAGCGGCGGATTGTAGAGCGCGATGGATGCGCCCAGCACCACGATGGCAACGTCGCGCGTGCGGCGAGCGAGCCCGGCGGCGATCAAGTTGGGGGACGGCATCAGGCCATAGGCGTTCTGATGATGCTCGTTCACGCCGATCCCATCGAAGCCGAGTGTCCCGGCGTATTCGAGCAGATCAATGTAGGTGTTATAGAGCGCATGGCTCTTCTCGGGATCGAACAGCTTTGAATCAATATCCACCCACACGGAGCGGTGTTTCTGCCTGAAATCGGCCGGCAAGTAAGGCCACGGCATCAGGTTAAACCATGTGAATTTCATGACGTTCCCCTCGATCGGAGCGGCTACGCTAGCACAAGTCCGCCATTTGGTGGTACAGGCACACTACCGCGCCGCGATAGACAAATCAGGCCTGATGAGGTGTCTTTCGTTTGAGGGCCTAAGGCGGCTGATCGGAATCGGAAGTTGGCAGATCACCAACTCAGCACAGACGACGTGAGGCGGCTCTACGACCAGCATGGCCCTGCGCTGGTGCTGTACGCGTCGTTGTTTGTGGCGGATGGCGGAGCTGCGGAAGACGTGGTGCACGGCGTGTTTCTGAAGCTGCTGCGCGGCAAGCAAATCGTGCCCGACGCGCCGGCTGCGTATCTCTACCGCGCCGTAAGAAACGCCGCGCTCAATACGCGCCGCGATCGGTCGCGCGACGCTCCGCTGCCGGACCAGGATATTTGGTTTACACACCGCGAGCGCGATCGAGAGGCAGCGTTTGCATTGCAGCAAGCGTTGCGAGAATTGCCGGATGAACAAAGGGAAGTCGTCGTGATGCGAATATGGGGTGGGATGACGCTTGAGGAAGTGTCCGAGGCAACCGATGCGCCGCTCAACACGGCGGCATCGCGGTATCGGTACGGGCTCGCCAAGCTGCGCGAGCGGCTGAAGCCATAGGATCAGCA